>Ga0302125_10000666_pt1 | contig 18425 bp, 14 predicted proteins | sample CB4_surface_MG_FD_203111 | JGI IMG/M metagenome (GOLD analysis project Ga0302125, IMG submission 203111) | Marine microbial communities from Western Arctic Ocean, Canada - CB4_surface | ecosystem: Environmental > Aquatic > Marine > Oceanic | place: Canada: Western Arctic Ocean | collected... | reverse complement strand
TACATGTTCTTGTGCAGAGTTTTGATTTGCATGTGTGGCCTCATTCGTTTGTTTTTACAAACTCAACATCCGGGCCACACGTTTCTACACAATCAAAATCGTCTCATATCAATCTGAACTTATTCAAATAGCATGGTACATAAACCGGACATATCCCGTGTTAGCGACAATGAGCATACTGCAGCCTTTACTTGGACACATAAAGGTGATAATAGTATAATAGTTAGGTCGCCGATAGTTTGTGCTCCCGTTGATAGTTTGTGCTCCCGTTGCAAAATCAGCGCTACACGTTTTCGTCGAGTCAAGAACCATAATCTATTGATGCTGTTAAGAAAATTTCCATAACAGCGAATAGACCGCTTGGGAAAGCTAAACTGAAAAACGCAACTAGAAATGGGGATATAAAATGAAAGTCTATAATAACTTGGTGGCCGTGATGGCCGCCACCGCGCTTTTGGCCTCCGTGTCACCGAGCATATCTCGGGAACTGGCTATCGCTGTGACATCCGAGAACACGACACTCGCCAGTCACCAGACCGGTTCTGAGGTCAATTCACCAGGTCTAAGAAACGTTTTCGAGGTGCTTGTTGCTCGTAACCCTGAAACCAACGAACTTGCGCCCGAACTTGCGACGAGCTGGACGCAGATCGATCCGACTACCTGGGAATTCGAGTTGCGTCAGGGCGTGAGTTACCACGACGGTTCTCCGTTTGATGCAGAGGCTGCAGCGTTTGCGATCAACTTCAGCTGGAGCGAGGAACAGGACTTTCCGCTGCGCCAATTCATGGCCACGCAAATAACCGCGGAGGCGTTCGGTGACTACACATTGCGGGTCATGACTGTGGATCCCGACCCCCTGGTACCGGAACGCATGTATTTCACCGGTATACCGTCGATGCAGGCAATCCTGACTGCCCGCGACACATATGACACCACGCCTGTTGGCACCGGCCCTTATCGGCTGAGGGAATGGCAACGCGGGCAGTACCTGTTGTTGGAGGCCAACCCCAATTGGTGGGGGCTCGACGATCCGTCAGTCAAAAACCCCGAGTTCGAGACAGTACGGCTTATGTTTCGGTCTGAGGGCGGAGTTCGCGCCAGTATGGTCAAGGTGGGCGAGGCGAACATCGCGCAGTTTCTCGACTCAGATCAATGCGTAGAACTTGCCGCAGGCGACACAACGGACTGCGTGTCAGCCCCCAGTGTCGAAACCCTTTTCATCCGCTTCGATACCCCTAGTCCGGTGCTTGGCGACGTACGCGTACGTCGGGCAGTGCTGCATGCGCTCGACATTCCGTCAATAATTTCAGAGATCATGGGCGGATCCGCGACACAGGCATCTCAGATCGTCGGACCAGCCTCAAATGGGTTTGACCCAGCGATCCTGCCGGTCGCCTTCGATACCGATGCGGCACGTAGCCTCGTCGATGAAGCTCGCGCCGACGGTATCCCGGTGGATACGACCGAGATTTTTATCAACGTCCGTCAGGCAGCCATCCCCCGCATCGAAGAAATTGCACAAGCGGCTCAAGCAATGCTCACTGCTGTCGGTCTCAATGCCACGGTCAAGATTCAAGAGGCCTCGATCTACAATCCTGAATACGGCCAGAAGCCGGGGCCCGATCGTAACTATATAACCATGCACCCAGTCGGTAACGACCCTATGGATGCGGCTTCGTCATTCCAGACCTATGCGACATGCGATCGCGGTACGTCCGGCATTTGTGATAGCGAACTGGATGCAATGATCACCGATGCGTCGACGCTTGTCGGACCAGCGCGGACAGCGGCACTTCAGGCTATCTCAAGGCGGATTCAGGACGAAGCATATATAGGTTTCGTGGGTCACCTCGACCTCGCGTATGGCATAAGTTCCGATCTTAAATGGGATGTGCCGCTCGATCACCGGCTTATTGTGCGGAACATGGGCCTCGCCCAATGATGTAATACCTGTTGTGTATTGGGGATTCGTGACCGAATGCCTAATACACATGGTATAGTAAAACTCAAGGAGGATTGACGTGATACGCTACGTGCTTCGCCGGTCGATACATTCAATTGGCGTTGCGTTCGTGGTCGTGGTTCTAGTTTTCTTAGTAGGTCGCATGGTGGGCGATCCAGCGCGACTGATGCTTCCGGTGGATGCGCTCCCCGAACAGTTCGAAAGCCTGCGCGAACGGCTTGGCCTCAACGAGCCACTTTTGACGCAGTTCTTCGCGTTCCTCGGTGGCGCAATGAGCGGAGATTTCGGTGATTCCTTCTGGCAAAAGGTCCCGGCCCTGGACCTGGTTCTTTCCCGCCTCCCGGCAACGCTCTTGCTTGCCGCGGCAACGATGGCCATCGCGCTACCAAGCGCAATCTTGCTAGGCGCTCTGGCTGTCCACAAGCCCGGATCGTGGGCGGATCGAGCAGTCAACGTGGCTTCGCTCAGCGGCGTATCCATCGTCGATTTCTGGCTCGGACTGATGCTTATCCTCATTTTCTCGGTGCAGTTAGGCTGGTTGCCGACATCGGGCTACGGCGGAATCGAATATATCGTTCTACCAGCAGTGGTCCTGGCCGCCAGCCCACTCGGTCGCATCGCCCAGATCACGCGCAGCGCGTTGCTCGACGAAATGTCGAAGCCCTACATCCGAGCCGCCCGCGCCAAGGGCATGACCCGCCGACGGGCGATTTTCCGGCATGGTCTAAAGAATGCCTTCGTGCCGATCATTACCATGGCGGGCGATGAGACAACCTCGGTCCTTAACGGGGCGGTCGTGATCGAAGCGGTCTTTGCCTGGCCCGGTGTCGGACTGTTGCTCATACAGGCGATTCAGCGCCGTGATCTGCCCCTCATCGAAGCGACGGTCCTGGTGGTTGCCGTGCTTGTCATCATCACAAACCTCCTTGTCGATCTTGCATACGCATATCTAAATCCACGTATCCGCTACAGCTGACCCGGGAGGCTTCGATGACTGAAAGTACCGATGAAGGACCGCCGCACAATGGCAAAGTGCATTTTGGCTTCCGGACGATCATGGCCGGCCTGCTCCGTGATCCGGTTACACTGTTCGCGTGCCTGTTTCTGGCGTTTCTGGCGATCGTTGCAGTCTTCGCGCCATGGCTGGTCCCCCACGATCCGATGGCTCAAAGCCTGGCGTTGCGCAACCGTCCGCCGTTGACGCCGTCAGAAAACGGATTCCTGCACCTCCTTGGCACCGATGCCCTTGGCCGGGACCTGCTCAGTCGCCTGATGATGGGGGCACAGGTTTCCGTCAGCATCGGAGTCTTGGGCGCAGTGGTATCTGGTTCTTTCGGCGTCATCATGGGTCTGATCGCCGGATACTATCGCGGCTGGGCCGACGACCTGATCATGCGTTTTGTCGATGTAATGCTCGGCTTCCCGACGCTGCTCGTCGCGCTTTTCGTTCTTTTCGTCGTCGGCGGTGGCTATGTCAATCTAGTCCTTGTGCTCGCACTGACCCGCTGGATGATCTACGCGCGCGTAACGCGCGGCATGACACTTGCCCTGCGCGAGGAACCGTTTGTGGACGGCGCGCGTGCAGTGGGGGCCGGCGACTTTCGCATCATCACCCGACACATCCTGCCAAATCTCCTGGCGCCGCTCCTGGTATTGGCCACGCTCGAAGTGGCACGATTGATCCTTGCTGAATCGGCGCTCAGTTTCCTCGGTTTCGGAATCCAGCCACCAGCATCGTCCTGGGGCCTCGAGGTTTCGGGCGGTCGTTCCTACATCACCACAGCCTGGTGGCTGGTAAGCTTTTCCGGCGCCGCGATCTTTCTTACTGCGCTAAGCCTCAACCTGTTCGCCACTTGGCTGCGGGCGCTTTCCGATCCGGTGCAGCGCTGGCGCTGGTTGTTAGGGAAAAAAGTAGCTGTGGCCGTAATGAACGGCACAGGCGGGCCGGAGCATAGGACATGAGCGATCAGTTATTCAAAACTGTGGCCCCGTTACTTGAAGTCGACAACCTGTCCGTCGAGTTTCAAACGATGGAAGGAGTGGTTCGCGCTGTCACAGGCCTCAGCTATGCCGTCAAGGCGGGCGAGACCATTGCAATTCTGGGCGAGTCGGGCTCGGGCAAGAGCGTCAGCGCCGAAGCGGTCTTGGGCATTATCGATGCGCCTGCCGGACGCATTACTAGTGGTACAATTAGGTTCAATGGTCAGGAATTGTTGCGGATGTCGCCAAAGGAGCGAAGCAGGATCAACGGCGAACATGTCGCCATGATCTTTCAAGACGCTCTTGCCGCCCTCAATCCCTCGCAGACGGTTGGTGATCAGATTGGCGAAATGTTTCGCTTGCATCGCGGAATGGGGCGTCGCGAGGCCTTTATGCGAGCCATCGAACTGATGGACAAAGTCAGGATACCAGCGGCGGCCCAGCGCGTACATGCCTACCCCCACGAATTCTCGGGCGGCATGCGGCAGCGTGTCATGATCGCAAGCGCCATCGCGCTCGATCCGGAAGTTTTGATTGCTGACGAACCGACAACCGCGCTTGACGTGACCGTCCAGGCTCAGATCATGGAGCTGCTCGGAGAACTGCAGTCAGAGGGCAACATGGGTCTGGTGCTGATCAGCCATGATCTGGGTGTCGTGGCCGATGTTGCCGACAGAGTACTTGTTATGTATGCTGGACGCGCCGTGGAGCAAGGCACTCTGCGCGAGGTCTACCGTACTCCGGCTCATCCCTACACCGCCGGCCTGATCAACTCAATTCCGCGGCTGGACCGTCCAAGTCACCGGCTGCAGCCGATCGAAGGGACGCCACCGAGTCCACATACCACTATTGCCGGTTGCCCGTTCCACCCCCGCTGCCCCTGGCGTATCAAAATCTGTACTGAGGCGCTTCCGGCGATGGAGCAGATTGGGGCGCATGGCCCGGATCGAGCCAGTGCCTGCCATCGCAAGAATGAGGTTCTTTTGCATGTCTGAGACACACGCAGATGCGGAACCATTGTTAGCAGTAAACGGATTGACCAAACACTTCACGCAGCGTGGCGGCCTGTTTGGCGAGCAAAAGCTGGTGCGCGCGGTCGATGGCCTGAGCTTTGACCTGCACGAAGGGGAAACGCTTGGGCTTGTCGGCGAATCCGGCTGTGGCAAGTCTACATTGGCGCGCACGCTGATGTGCCTCACCCCTGCCACAGGCGGCAGCGTGCGTTATCGCGGTGCAGAAATTCTCACATTCGATTCCCGGCAAATGCGGAACCTCCGGCGTGACATTCAGGTCGTGTTCCAGGATCCATATTCGTCGCTCAGTCCACGCATGTCTGTCCGGCAGATCATTTTCGAACCGTGGGAGGTGCATCCCGGCATTGTCCCTAAGCAGGATCGCGAGCGACGCCTAAAGGAATTGCTTGAACAGGTCGGCCTGCCTGCAGAAAGCAGCGGGCGATATCCTCACGAATTTTCGGGCGGCCAGCGCCAACGGATCGGAATCGCCCGCGCGCTGGCAATGAATCCGCGAGTCATCATCTGCGACGAACCGGTATCGGCGTTGGACGTTTCAGTTCAGGCCCAGGTGATCAACCTTCTTGAGGACATTCAGAAAACGACCGGCGTCGCCTATTTGTTCATTGCCCACGACTTGTCCGTTGTGCGTCACCTGTCTGATCGCGTCGCAGTCATGTACCTTGGAAAGATTGTCGAGATTGGGCCAGCAGAGGAAATATTTTCGAATCCGACGCATCCGTACACAACGGCATTGCTGTCTGCAGTACAGTCACCAGATCCCGACGCAGATCGCTCCGGCCGGGTCATCCTGTACGGCGATGTTCCAAGTCCTGTCAATCCACCTTCGGGTTGTCGCTTTCGCACGCGCTGCTGGATGGCCCAAAGCATCTGCGCCACGCAGGAACCTGTTCTTGGCCCGCACCCGGACACAGCCGGGCTTTCCGCGTGCCACTTCGCAGGTGTCAAAGATGATCGGAACGCCTGACACGGGCACGCCGTTGGCGTTGGCGGAACCGTCCGGAGCTTGCACTGGGGTACACGAAAACCCTGCTCGCGCAGGTGCATTAGGAGAAAATGATGGCAGGTTTTGAAGAGATAGTCGTGGTAGTTACCGGGTCCAGCGGAATTGGATTGGGAGCAGCTCTGCACTTAGCCAGCGAAGGGGCCAAGGTTTATGTGTGCGGCATCGACGGCCCGACAAATGATACAGCACGTCAGTAGGCAAGTGGGCTGAATCTTACGAAACTGGCGCAGTAGAGTGCCATCTCTACAAAGAGCCGATTTTGTAGCCGTCGATATTGTTTGGCCCCAGCTATAAAAAAAATCAGAACTCGCATCAGATTACTAGCACACCTAAATCTATGCGCTCAATAATTGACGCCACTCAGCAACAGCAGCGGCACGGTTCAGCCTGAAATTGATAAATGTGTGGAAATGCGTGCCAACAGAACCCCAGTCGTAGCGACTGGGCACAGTAACCCCCGCCGTTGGGCCTTGGTCCACAGCCCGAGCAAAACCACCCAACACCAACTGAGCTCAGGCAACGCTATAGGCATGACGAAGGTGGCTGCTCTATAGACGATAGAGCCCCGGTTCTTGGCTCCCAGTCTGTGGGCCTAGGCAAGACCGTACAGTAACCCCGGACCAGGTTTTATGTAGCGAAATGGGGAGTGTTTTTCATTAGACGAGGTTACAAAGTCACCCTGCCCGCTTCAAGCGGGTTTGTCTGACAGAACCCCCTTGGCTTTTGATACAAAAATCTCTTAAATACGTGAGCGGAGCGGACCAAAAAATGACAGGCTAACTCTGCATGATCAAATATTTCCGGTCTCTCAGGCACCGGACTATTAGTGTAACCCAAATGGGAGCCACGACGAAAAGCCCGTGGCGATAACTGAACCACCATCAGCTAAAGCTGGTGGGATCAATAGGAACAGTTGAAACTGTTCTTTTTGAATGAGTGCCTCCGGCGCACTTTTGATTTTTCTTGTCCGTCTGGAAGACGGAGGGTTTAAACCAATTGGTGGAAACTAAATGACAAAAAATGCTAAGTCCGACCATGATGGTGGCGCCAACCGGATATTTCGCCGTACAAGTACTGTTGATCCCCAGGCGGGACTTGGTGCTATCGCGCGCATAACAAGGATGTCGTTTCGCTATCCAATTATGGCGGGATTGGCTTTGGTCGCGACCGTGGCCGCGGTTTTGATGCAATTATCAATCCCAGTTCTCCTTGGACGCGCGGTGGATCAAACACAAGCTGTCGCCGCCTCAAACGCCGCACCGGAAACGCTCTACCCGATTGCAACGCTTTTGTTCTGTGCAAGCGTTGCACGGGGGATATTTACTCTAATCCAAAACTACACTGCGGAATCAGTTGGGCATTCGCTAGCGCGCGATATCCGAAATTTGACCTATGGGAAAATTCAAAGCCTGCCATTTTCGTTTCACGACCGCACGCATTCCGGTGACCTAATTACTGTTGGAATGTTGGACTTAGAGGGCGTGCGGATGTTCTTTTCAACAGCGCTGGTACGCACTGTTCTTTTAGGCCTGTTGATAGGGCTTGGCGCGACGCTCCTGTTATCAACACATTTGGCTCTTGGCCTGCTGGCGCTATCTTTTGTTCCCTTTGCGGGATGGCGCAGCACTGTCATGCGGCTGACCCTGCGCCGGACTTGGCTTATCTTGCAAGAACGATTGGGCGTTCTTAGTCAGGTGATGGAGGAAAACCTTTCTGGCATTCGCGTGGTTCGCGCCTTTGCGTCGTCAGAGCACGAAATGGCAAAATTTGAGGTTGCGTCGAAGTCAGCGTTAAAACTTAGCCATGAACGAATCGAAACGCGGGTCAAGAATACCGCTGCTATGACAATGGCATTCTTTATCTCTATGGGGTTGGTCCTGTATTTTGGTGGGCGGCAAGTTGCATCAGGCGAAATCACATTAGGCACTTTGGCCACTTTCTTGACTTTCATGGCCATCCTGCAGATGCCAGTGCGCCAGTTAGGCATGATGGTGAATGGATATGCGCGCGCATCAACGTGTGGAGCAAGGCTGTTTGCTTTGATTGATCACAAAACCGAGATTGACAATCTGCCTGACGCTCCAGATTTGAAGATCACCAACGGCACGCTAAAACTTGAAAATGTTAGCTTCTCTTATGCGGGGAACACGGATCTACCGGCGCTTTCAGGCATCAGTTTTGAGGCACATAAGGGTGAGACCGTCGGCATTGTCGGCCCGCCTGGCTCGGGAAAAACGACTTTGATGCACTTGCTCCCTCGTTTTTACGATCCGTTGGTTGGGTCGATCACTATCGACGGACAAGACATTCGTGACGCGACACTTTCGTCGGTACGCAAAGCCGTAGCTGTTGTTCAACAGGATAGTTTTTTATTTACGACTTCGATCGAGAACAATATCGCATACGCCGATCCCTACACTGAGACGCAGCAAATCCGCGGTGTCGCCGAGTCGGCACAACTGCACGACTATATCCTCGGCTTGCCTGACAAATACGGCACGATTGTAGGCGAGCGCGGCGTCTCTTTGTCTGGCGGTCAGCGCCAAAGATTGTCGATTGCGCGTACGCTTATGATGAAGCCAGCAGTATTGATTTTTGACGACTCAACGGCTGCAATCGATGCTGGAACTGAGAGCCGCATCCGCAAAGCCCTTAGGGAATATGCCAAAGACCGAGTTACGCTAATTGTAGCCCATCGGTTGGCCAGCCTGATGCACGCTGATCGCATTTTATTTCTGGAACATGGGCAGATCATAGAGCAAGGCAGCCACGAAGAATTACTGAAGCTGGGCGGGCGCTATTGCGACTTGCACGATCTGCAAATGCGTCCGAGTGTCAATGTGCTGGCCACAGAGGTAGATAAATTATGAGCAAAGTAAAGTCTAGTGAACCGCTCGGCACACATGAAGATGATAGCCCACGCATGCGTGCCGTTGTCGGATCAGACCGCATCGAGGAAGAGATATTTGGGCGGGTGTTCGACGGCAAAGTCGCGCAACGCATCTGGCAGTTTGTCCGGCCTTACAAACGACAGGTAGCTATTTCTGTTGCCGCTGTCGTCACATATACAGGCACGCAATTAACAATCCCACTACTTATCAGCTACGCGATTGATTATGGGATGGCGGCCGAAGAACCGCAATCCTTATTGCTAAAGATTATGGCAATATTCGCAGTCATCGTCATCATTAATTTTATCTCATCGCGTGTGCAGGAGCTTGTGACTGGCCGTATGGCCGAGAACGTTTTATTCGATATTCGACGCGCTATGTTCGAACATTTGCAGCGCGTTTCGCTCTCGTTCATGGACAAAACCGAAGTTGGCCGGCTGATGTCTCGCTTGCAGGGCGATGTAAACTCCATGCAGGAATTTTTGGAAACCTCTGTCCTCGCGGTGGGTGATTTGCTGCTTTTGTTCGGGATCGTAGCGGTGATGCTGTGGCTAGACTGGCAACTGGCACTGATGGTCTTAACAGTTATCCCAATATTGTTCGCTGTCCGCATCTTGTGGCTTGCCCCAGCGCGTGCTGCATTCATGGCGGCTCATGAGGCAAACTCGATGACAAATGGTGCCTTGGCTGAGGCGATTCATGGCGTTCGTGCCGTTCAGGCTATGGACCGCGCCAACTTGAATGCCGAACTCTATGGACAGCTTGTCGACAACACTTATAAGGCACAATTGCGGGCCTCTAAGCTGTCGCAGATTATGATCCCGATTGTTGACACGCTGACGGGCGGCGCGATGGCAGTGGTGGCATTGGCCGGGGGGCTGATGGTGGTGTCTGGTCGAATTGAGGTTGGCGTCATGGTGGCATTCTTGTTCTATATCCAGCGGTTCTTTGACCCAATCCGTTCCCTGACAATGCAATATTCAGTGATGCAGCGCGCTATGGCTTCGGGCCATCGGCTGACAGAGGTTCTTGACGTCGATATCGATGTTCAAGACGCTCAGGATGCGACATCGCTCGGGGATAATGACGATGGTTCTGTCGAATTCCGCAATGTGACCTTTGGTTACCATCCCGAACATCCGGTCCTCAAAGACGTCAATTTCCGTGTGAAATCTGGTGAGATGGTGGCCTTGGTCGGCCCGACCGGTTCCGGAAAATCAAGTTCAATGGCGCTGATACACCGGTTCTACGACGTACAAAAAGGAACGGTCTTAGTTGGCGGACACGACGTGCGGGACATCATGCAAAAGAGCCTTGGACGCCATATTGCGATGGTTCTGCAAGAGCCCTATCTATTCACTGGCACGGTGCGGGACAATATCCGCTATGCGTCTGATTGGGCCGATGACGACGCGGTAGTCGAAGCCGCAATTGCCGTCGGTGCCCATGATTTTATTGAGGCATTGCCACTGGGTTATGACACGGTGCTGGCAGAGCGCGGCAGCAACCTGAGCCTTGGACAGCGTCAGCTTTTAAGCTTTGCGCGCGCGCTGGTTACTGATGCAAAAATTCTAATAATGGACGAGGCTACCGCCAACATCGACAGCTATACCGAAATGCAGATCCAAAAAGCGCTGCGGCGGCTTTTGGAAGGCCGTACCGGCTTGGTCATTGCACATCGGCTCGCCACCATTCGGAATGCCGACCGTATTATCGTACTGCAAAAAGGGCAGCTCGTGGAGCAAGGTGACCATGATGAACTCATTGAACTTGGCGGCCTCTACGCGCAGCTTTATCAGCTAAATTATTCTAGCTTCGATGATCTCCCTGATAAGTTGTCCGACGCAGACCGTGCGCTGGCCACCTGAATAGAAACATGCCGACTATGCCGGATTATTTCTTCGCATACACTAAAAACAGAGTTTTTGAATCGCATTTTGGCGGGTGGTACAGTAGTGCCGTCACACCAATGGCAATACGCATCATATTGCTAGCACAGCCTAAATCTATACGCTCAACAATTGGCGCCACTCGGCGAGAGCAGCGGTACGGTTTAGCTTAAATTGGTGCGTGAGTAGAGATGGCGTTCCTGCAGGCCAATGTTAGCCTAGCGTCAGACGCGACAGCAGCCCGCCATCCGCCTGAAGCGCGCTGCCGGTCATGAACGAGGAAGCGTCCGAAATGAGAAATCCGACAACCGAGGCCACTTCAGACGGCTCAGCAATCCGCCCGATCTGGTCTTTGGAAAAGGTCAAGCCGAGGGCCTCAGCGCCGCCGGCCTCCTCGACGGCGTCGAGGGTCATTCGTGTCGCCACCGAACCGACGATCAGCGCATTCACCCGAATCCGGTCCCGCGCGTAATCCAACGCCATCTGTCGGGACAGGGCAACGACCGCGCCTTTGCTCGCGGCGTAAGCAGGCACACCAGACACCGTTGCATGGGCATGTACTGACGCTACGTTCACGACCGTTCCACCGCCCGCGTCGCTCAGAACCGGTAATGTTGCACGGCAAACCCGAAAGATTGCGGTCAGATTGACGTCAAGCGTATGCTGCCATTCGGTGTCGTTCAGCTCGTGAAGCCGCTTGCCGGTCGGATAGATTCCTGCCGCATTGACCACCGCGTCAAGACCGCCAAACCGTTGCACAGCGGCGGTGATGGCTGTTTGAACGTCGGCCTCGCGCGTGAGGTCAGCTTCGTGAAAAACAAAGGGTGACGGTGCGCAATCTTGGGCAAGTGCCTGACCGTCCACGGCATCAAGTCCAACGCCAAAGACAGAGGCCCCCTGAACCAATAAATACCGGCTGGTGGCGGCACCAATCCCAGTAGCTGCGCCCGTCACGAGAACCCGCTTGCCAGTCAACATAATCAGCCCTCCTTGTGCTTCGCTGCCGGATGTTTGCGCGACTGCGCGTCGGCAATCTGGCGCAAAACCTGCTCTTCGTCGCCCTCGCCGCGCAGGAATTCACCCACAATCTCGCCGTCTACCACGGTCAAATAGCGGTCACACAGGCCAATCACCTCGTCAAGCTCGGACGAGACAACGACAAGCGCTACACCTTGCGCGGCAAGTTCAATTATCAACCGGTATATCTCGGCCCGTGTCGACGCATCGACGCCCTTGGTCGGCTCGTCAAGCAATAGCACACGCGGCGTTCGCATGAGCACCCGTGCAAACAGCAGCTTTTGTTGGTTGCCGCCCGACAAATGCGCGACCGACGCCAGACGCGAGGGCGCTTTCACGCTTAGCGCCTCCATTGACAACTGGACCGCGGATCGTTCTTTTTCGTCGCTGACCAGACCAAAGTCAGACAGGCCCTGCAGATTGCCAATGGTGATATTGTCAGCCACGGTCATATTAAAAAGCAGCCCGTCACGCTTACGATCTTCGGTCAGCAACGCAATGCCCGCAGCACGCGCATCACGCGGCGAAGAAATACGCACATCTTTTCCGTCAACACGAATGGTGCCGGTGGCTGAAACTCGGCCATAGATGCCGTGCAATATTTCGCTGCGACCCGATCCCAAAAGTCCCGCAAGGCCCAGTATCTCGCCTTCGGCCACTGAAAAGGAAACATCGCGCGCGCCAAATATCGCGCCAGTGTGGCCCGGAACGTTCAGCCCTTCGATTTCCAGCACTTTGCGATCCGAGATGTCGACTTGCCGGGTCGGGAAAAGCTGTTGAAGACGGCGGCCGGACATGGCGAAAATGAACTTTTCTTGGTTAAACTCGCCGCGATCATATTCATCGCCGATTTTGCCGTCGCGCAAGACAGTGGCACGGTCACACAGGGTCAGAACTTCAGGAAGACGGTGCGTAATGTAAATGATTGTTGTGCCGCGTGCTTTAAGGCGCAAGAGGACAGCAAACAGCGCGTCCACCTCGTGGCCGGAAAGTGACGACGTCGGCTCGTCCAGCATCAGGATGCTGGGCCCGGCCGAGATCGAACGCGCGATCATGACCAGATGCCGTTGTGCGCTGGTCAGCGAGGCGACAATCGCACGCGGATTGATGTCGATCCCCATGTCAGCGAAAATCTCGGACGTCTTTTCGACGACATTGGGATGATTGACAAACACGCTCCGGCCAAGGCCCATCCGCCCGGCAAAAACATTCTCGGACACTGTAAGCTGATCGAGAACTTCTATTTCCTGGGGCACGTACCCAATGCCAGAATCTCGAGCATCATCAGGCGAGCGGAACGAATGCTTTTGACCTGAAAGCGCAATCTCACCCTCAAAGCTACCAGCCGGGTATACCCCGTTCATGATCTTGACTAATGTCGATTTGCCGGCACCGTTCTGTCCAAGTAGCGCATGGATATCGCCAGCCCGCACTTTCAGATCAATCCCGCGCAGCGCCTGCACACCACCAAAGGATTTCCTAATCGCCCGGGTTTCGATGGCAGCATTTTCAAGTGTCACAGCGGCGTGCTCCTTTAGGCGGAACCCCCGGGGTCAGATTGACCCCGGAGGCATGAAGCGAAGTGGCTAAGTTACCAAGCCGCCCATTTGCTTTCCGACGGCTATTGACCGGCGCGATCCAGCATGGCGTAGAACGGGTCAAGGTCGTCAGCGGTGATAACCGGTGCCGGCAGCGGGTTGAGGTATTCAATCGGCTCACCTTTCGCCAGCTTGCCAAGCAACACAGCCACCATAGCGCTTTCCTCGTACAAAGGTTGCGCCACGAGGCCGTAGACTTCGCCCGACCGCACCAGATCAAGGTTCTGGCGGATGTAGTCCATGCCGATAATGACAACCTTGCGGTCAGCCTTACGGGCCGCCCCTACCCAAGTTTGGGCACTATTCCCGGTCGTGCCGAACGCGGCGGTCACCTCAGGGTTCGCCAGCAGGATTGCAATGGCTTTCGCCTCGGCTGCTGACGGATCAAAGCCTTCCATTTCGGTCGCCAAGACGACGATATCGGGGAATTGCTCGGCGATTGTCGCACGGAACGAGTCTGTCATGGCGTTTTCGGTGTCGTTCGACGCGCCTTGCGTCAACGCGACTGTTCCAGCACCGCCCAACGCCTCACCAATCGCCATTGCCGCGCTGCGGCCCGCGTCAGGAATGTCTTCGCCAACGGCGGCCATCAGGCCCGGCACCGAGCCTTCGGGCGGAAGGACATGCCACGTAACGACGGGGAGACCTTCGCCGCCAAGCTGAGACATGTAGGAATAGATTGCCGGGTCGGGGCCATAAACGCCAACACCGTCAAAATCGGTCCGCGACAGCGCCGCCTCGGCGAGGGGAGTCGTCGCGGCCAGATCCCAATTAGTCGCGCTCGGGTCGCCAACAACCTCGCATTCATAGCCAAGTTCAGCGCACTTTTCCAAAAAGCCCGCCTGCATCAGCCGGTGCACCGGATGGCCAAGCATCGCCTGAACCCACAGCAGTCTGATAGTATCGTCAGCACTTGCGACTGCGACCCCTGGCATACCGGCGCTCGTAAGAGCCATCGACCCGCCGATCACCAGGCGCGTAAACGTGCCCCGCACTCCATTTTTGTTAGTCATATTTCTTTCCTCCTGTTGCTCCGGCAAGTCAGTGTGCCGGGTTCCACTTTCTCGGCCGTCGAGGGAAATACCCACCGGATGCCAAGCCGTCCTCACAAGGAGCGATTTGGGTCGGCCCCTTCACTTCCTCATGCTTTTGCCGCGGATAAGTAGCGACGACGCAGAATGTCGAGACCAACGGCCAGCACCATGATCACGCCGACAGCTATCTGCTGCCAATTTGAACTGATCCCGATGATGACCAAGCCGCTTTGCACAACCTTCAAAAGCAGGATACCAACGATTCCGCCCACCACCGTTCCCGCGCCGCCAAACAGGCTCACGCCGCCGATGACGACTCCGGCGATCACCACTAGCTCCCACCCGCTGCCGATCGTCGTGGTGGCTGTGGACAAGTCAGCCATCAGGAACATTCCAGCAACAGCCGAAAGACCGCCGATCACCACGAAGGCGCCAATTTTGTAGTGGTCGGTGTTAATCCCAACCAGCCGTGCGACCTCTTTGTTGCCACCGGTGGCATACATGTTGCGCCCGATAACGGTCCGTCGCAGCACTTGGTCGGCAAGGATTGCGGCGACGACCAGAAAGACAAAACTCCAGCCAAGGCCAAAACCAAGGTTGGCGCGACCAATGGCCGTCACCGAGGCTGGCAGCGGATAAACAGGGTAGCCATTGGTTACGACTTGAATCAGCCCCTGCCCGATAAACAGTACTCCAAGTGTCTGAATAAAAGCAGGAATGCCAAGCTTTACCACGACCAGCCCGTTGAGCAAACCCAGCAGCAGCCCCGTTCCAAGGCCACCCAAGATCGCCAGCGGCACCGGCAATGCCAACGCCATCATCAGTTTGGCCGAGACGACTGCCGACAGGCCCGCGACGGATCCAACCGAAAGGTCGAACTCGCCCGAAACCAACAAAATTGTCTGCCCGATGGCAATGATACCAACGAATGACACGACGTTCAGGATCGCACGCAGATTGCGCGGCGACATGAATGCAGGCTCGAGAAGATAGAAAAAGCTGACCAGCAAAACCAGAGCAGCAATCACCCCGATCTCACCACTCGCCATCAGGCGCATCGCAATCAGCCTCAGGTATGTCTGGGCACCTTTCTGACCACGAGTTTCCTCGACTTTTTCCATCTACACGCCTCTATACGGTGCCGCATGGTTGCGACAGCCTGTTCACACGTTAGGAATTAGTACTTTAGTCTAATATTAAAATATACTATTATATCTTTATTGAAAAGAGTAAAGTGATTCTTTGTGTCCCAGGTGCGTGTCGCAACGACGATGATCAACAAAGAAAGACGAAGCAGCGTCACGCTGTTCGACCATCGATCATGCGCGTTGCAGACAGCATCTCGCACTCGGCCAGCACCTATTTACGAGAAGAAACGCCATCCAATTACTCAAACAGCTGCAAGAGATTCTGGGTGAAAATTCGGTCATATCCGGCGCTGACATTCCGGTGCGAAATTGGGCCGACGCTGCGGGGTATGACCCGGTCTGCCCGCGGGCCTTGGTCCTGCCCCGCACAACCGAAGAGGTATCAGCGGTCATGGCATTGGCCAAAGCCCACGGTCAGCCCATCGTCCCGCAAGGCGGCATGACCGGGCTTGTCGGCGGTGCGACCCCCGGTGAAGGTGAAATCGCGATTTCGCTGGAACGGATGTCCGGCGTGGAAGAGATCGACACTGTCAGCGGCACGATTACCGCACTGGCCGGCACTCCGCTTCAGGTCGTGCAAGAGGCGGCTGAGGACGCAGGGTTCATTTTTTTGGCATTGACCTTGGATCGCGTGGAACCTGCTCCGTCGACGGTAACGTCGCCACCAACGCCGGCGGCAACCAGGTTTTGCGTTACGACATGACACGCGCCAATTTGCGCGGGTTAGAAGCCGTGCTGGCGGACGGTCGCATCGTGCGCTCCATGAATAAAATGATGAAGAACAACACCGGCTACGATTGGACGCAGCTTTTTGTTGGCTCCGAACGGACGCTGGACATTGTTACCCGTGCGACGTTTGCGCTTCAGCCCCCTCCAGTTTTTCGCATTAGTTTATTAGGACCGTATTGCACAATAGTCAAAAATTATACTATTATAAATTAAACGCGTCAAATGATTCGTTATATCCTTGCCACGGTCGCGATTGCCTCAGTAGCGGTTGAAACCCGTTTCTGAGGTAGGCGTAAGGAGAGAGACAAATGCCACAGAAATCACGGGCCAAAGCGGACCACGCAAGCCGAAGGCCGACTAACCAGCCGGACCCAGACACCCTTCTCGAGCTATTTGAGAAGATGGTTCTCTTGCGCAAATTCGAGCTCGCGGCGCAGGTTGCGTGCCGCGCCGGCGAAACGCCTGGCTTTTTGCACCTCTATTTAGGACAAGAAGCCACGGCCGTTGGTATCTGCGCACATTTAAGCAGCACCGATTGGGTCACCTCGACCCACCGCGGCCACGGCCACGCATTGGCCAAAGGCTCTGATCCCGGCGCCGTCATGGCCGAGCTATTCGGCAAAGTTGACGGCATTTGTGGCGGGCGCGGCGGCACGATGCACCTCTATGATCGCAAGGTCGGCCTATTTGGAACCAACGGCATCGTCGGCGCAGGCATCGGCCAAGCTGCGGGCGTTGGCATGGGCGCACGCCTGATGGGCAATGATGGGATCGGCGTTGCCTTTTTCGGCGACGGCGCGGCAAACCATGGCGCGTTCCATGAATCCCTCAATTTCGCCGCCGTACAACGCGCGCCCGCTGTCTTTGTCTGCGAGAACAACCTTTACGCCACGGCCACCGCGCTGGATTCAATCACACTGAACCCGGAAATTGCTTCCAAAGCAGAGTCTTACGGCATGCGCAACGTCGCCGTGGATGGCAACGATGTCTTCGCGGTTTGGATGGCCATGCAAGAAGCAACCAGTCTGGCGCGCGCCGGTCAAGGTCCAACCCTAATCGAAGCCAAGACATACCGCACCGTTGGCCATCACGAAGGCGATTCAGTGCTCGGCACCTACCGAAGCCAAGAGGAACTCGATTCTTGGGTTCGGCGCGATCCAATTGAAACCTTCCGAGAACGTCTGATCACCGACTTTGGCGCCGCCGACGCAAAAACGCTGGCCGAGATAGAAACCCGTATCGATGGCATTATCGACGACGCTCTGACGTTCGCCCGAGCGTCTCCCGATCCAGATCCATCGACCGTCACTCGCCACGTGTACGCCGACCCGATCAATCCGCGCGAGGCGCTTCGCCCCGCGCATCACACCAGCACCAAAACCCAAGGTTGGCTGGAAGCAGTTCGCGATGGTTTGGCCGAGGAAATGCGCGCCAACCCCGCCATTCAGTATCTGGGCGAAGGCACAGGTGAGCGGGGCGGCACGTTCGCCCATACGAAAGACCTTTACGGTGAATTTGGCGCGCATCGCATGGTCGACACGCCGATTTCCGAGCAAGGCTTTACAGCCGCTGCAGTGGGCGCTTCTGCAATTGGCGCGCGCACGGTTGCGGACCTGATGTTCGCCGATTTCATATTCGAGACCGCCGGGCAGATCATTCTGCAAGCGGCCAAATTGCGCTACATGAGCAACGGCGAGATGACCGCGCCTGTGGTGGTGCGTGTTGGCGCGGGCGCCTTGCGCAGCGCTGGGCCGCATCACAGCGGAATTTACCATCCGGTCTTTGCGCATATGCCCGGCCTGATCGTCTGTCTGCCGTCAAACCCCGCCGACGCCAAAGGCCTGATGAAGACCGCCCTTCGCGCCGGCGACCCGGTCATCATGCTTGAACCCAAGGCGCTCTTTTCGTCCAAAGGCGAAGTTCCGGTCGGTGACCACTACGTTCCCTTTGGGGTCGCCCGGATCGCGCGTAGCGGCAGCGACATCACTATCGTCGTCGCCGGTCAGCTGGTCGCCGAAGCGCTGAAGGCCGCCGAGACTCTGGCGGCAGCGGGCATCGAGGCCGAAGTGATCGACCCGCGCACCATCATGCCCTTCGATATCGACACGGTCGTCGACAGCGTGCGGCGCACCCATA
>Ga0302125_10000658_pt1 | contig 18523 bp, 11 predicted proteins | sample CB4_surface_MG_FD_203111 | JGI IMG/M metagenome (GOLD analysis project Ga0302125, IMG submission 203111) | Marine microbial communities from Western Arctic Ocean, Canada - CB4_surface | ecosystem: Environmental > Aquatic > Marine > Oceanic | place: Canada: Western Arctic Ocean | collected... | reverse complement strand
AAGGCTGTAATTTTATTCATAATTATATTTTCTGTTTTTGTAAGACAACGTTCTGAATCGTGGCGGCGACTTGATCTGCCAACACCTTCGAACCTGCTGTATTGAAGTGAACATTTCTTCGTCTCTGTAGTGTTTCCAATTTCGGCAACGCCAAGCGGTAGAGATCATTCACCTGAATGTTGTTGGCCTGCATGATGTTCAAGGCTGCGGCATTATATTTAACCGCATCTTCCGGTAAGCGACAAGGCTTCACACCTTTGGGATAGGGCGTGGTCGTGGCGAAGATGAGTTTGGAACCGGTCGCCTTCAGCTGCTGAACGAGGACTTCTAGGTTAGCAGTATAGGTTGCCAAATCGGCCTGTTGCGGATCGTTCGGATTATTTGAATTCTCCCCGGTCTCAGTCACGTGTTTCAAGTCGTGTAGTCCCCAGTTAAAATGGATGACATCCCATTCAGTATCACCCAACCATTCCTGCAGTTTTTCAAGCCCGAGTGTGGTTCCCGCCGCATTGCCCGGATTATGAATCACATTGGCTGTGCCCTTCAGTTGAGTGCGAACCAGCCCGGTATACCCGATCGAAATTGAATCACCGATGATCAGTACATTCGGCAGATTGGGATCCATTTCCACCGGCCTCTTTTTGCGATGGTTCTTCGACAGCTCCGCAGAACCCTCCTCCGGGATATATTGGGCAAATCCATTCAGTGCCCCCAGTAGCAGCACCACCGTAACCAGAACCGCCATGAAACTGCGTCGTTTATATAAATCACTCATATTCATTCCTCATTATCGTTTTTTCTGCTGAAAGGTTGCGTGCCGTTTAAGGTTTCAGAATTACGGTATCGGCGCTGAGCAGGCGCACCGGACCGATCAGGCCGGATTCCATCAGCGGCGCCTCTTTGTCATCGTGATAGAACGGGTAGAGTGTCCAGGTGATCTTCTGATCGGACGGTACCTTCCAGTCACCCAGAATCCGGTTTTTCCAGCAGTTGGTCACTTTGACCTCCACATGGTTCGCGCCGGGATTAACGACATCTGTGATGTCGACTTTAAACGGTTTCTTCCAGAGCACACCGAGCGATGTTCCATTGACAGACACCTCAGCCAATTGCTCCACCTGCCCGAGGTCGAGCCAAACGCGGCGATCCTCCTGCAGACGTTCGGCGCTGATATGGACGCCCTTCTCATAGATCGCGGTTCCGGAGAAATATTTGATCCCCTCTTCCGGGCGCTCCGTCCAGGAGATGAGCTGATTGAAAGCAATATCTCCTTCGGGCGCGCCGCGCTCTTCCTGGAAGGTAACGGTCCAGCCCTGCGGCACGGTTTCCGGTGCAGGAATGTTTTCAACGGTTGCTTCGGCTTTTGCGCCGTCAGCAAACTCAGCGGCATAGGTTCCGTTTTCCCAAACTGTGAAGCGCAGGCCGTTGCCATCCAGCAGTACCGGCTGCCCGTCTTGGGTCAGCTTGGCGACAGCGTTTTTCGTATCGCCGGGGCGGAACACGACGAAGCGCGAGCCGAACGGATCCATTTTGATCGAAAGCGTCGTAATCGTTCCGTCATCGGTGTAGTTGGCGATAACAACTTTTTCGCCGGTGACCGGATTCCAGAGTTCCGGAACCATGCCGGTGACGCGGAAGCGGAGCGAAAGGTCTTTCGCTTGGTCTTCCTGATAGGCGACAAAGTAGGACTCGCCCTCTTTCAACTTGCGGTGGATGTACCAGACGTTGTCGTCACCGGCGCTGAAGTCCGCGCCCAGCTTGTCTTCGGCTAGAATCTCTTCGAACGATTTGCCGGCGATCACACGGCCCTTGCCGACACGGCGTTCGCCTTTTCCTTTTGGCCACAGCTCAGCGGCCATCCGCTGAATCTGTGCATCGGAATCCGCGAATCCGGCGAGCGACGGGGAACGCGACGGTTTACGACCGATCACGGTCGCGCCGGCCTTCACCAGCTCCGCCACTTTCTCCAGCGCATCCGGTGTGTAGCGCGCATGATCCGGAAGCACGAGATATTGGTAGCGCATGCCGCTCGGCAATGCGACGAATCCGTCTTCAACAGACATCGTCGCAAAGGTGGTGTGGTCACACACGTCGTAGTCGTAGCCCTTCGGCAGAACCGGCAACATTTTTTTACGTTCATCAAGTCCGCCTGGTGAAAAGAACCACGCACTGCCGGGGACATCCTGACCATAATAGTAGCAGGCGTCCGCGAAGAAGCGGCCCTGGCGCAGCATGTACTGGCAGCGCCGCAGATAGGTGACCCACGCACGGCCCGGCTCCCACCAGGTGGTGGTGCGTTCCAGATTCAGGCCGAACTGGCCTAAGCCCATCCCGGGCACCTTCTCGTCCGGTTGGTGTGCGTAACGATGGAAGACCATTTCGTTCATGCCTTTGCAGAACTGGCGGTCGCCGACCGGCTTCAAAATTTCCGGATGCTGCGTGAAGCCGTCGTGATGGGCAAACGAGGTGAACGCCTCGCAGGCAATCACCTCTTTACCATAGACGTGGCCGGCCGCAGCCGCCTCTTTGGTGTTGTCCTGCCCGCCCCGCCACTGCGGGTATTTTTCGTTCGGCTCGCCGCCGAGCCAGAATTCGCCCATCGGAATATCCACCTTGCCTTGCATCTGGATATAGTCGCCATGGATAGGCATACCGATGCCCGGCGCTTCAGCAGAAAGCTTCACTCCCCAGTTGTGCACATAATCGGCAAAGGCACCGTAGAAATTATCCGCAAGCAGGTCACCGATGGTGCGGCGGTAGTCCCAGAGGAAACGCTCTGTTTCATCCACGCTCCCGACCAACCGGCCGGTCAGCGCAATCAGCCATTTTGTCATGTCATAACCGCGACGAGCTTCAAACTCCTCCGGGAATTTCGCGGTCCACGTCTGGCAATTGGCTTCCCAGCTGTCGATGCTCATTTCCACCACCGTTTGTCCTGTCAGCTCGCCCATTCGCTCTAGGATTTCTTTGGTCACTCCGTTGTCCAGATGATGGTAAAGAGCCTCCTTGCTGAGCTTATCCACTTCCAAGCCTTCCGCACGCTCGGAGGCCGGATGGATCAAGTTGCCATTGCTCGTATGGCCAAAGCGTAGAATCGTCCACTCACCTGCGGGCAGTTCGTAGCTCAACGTGCCATCCGGCTGCAGGTAAGCCGAAAGATCGAGAATCTGATCCACGTTGACCAACTGATCGGCGGGAACGTTCTGACTGGAGGGCTCGGAAATCGTCGGGTGCGTGCGCATCCGGGCCGACTTGGTGAAAATATTGGCCAAGCGAGCGGAGGTGAAGTTCAGCTCGTAGAGCTTCATCGGCACAGTCGAGGGAGACGCAACCGGAATCTCGAGCTTCACAAATTTCACGGTCGCATCCGGGAACCCCTGGACGAGTTCCTCGCGGCGGGGATCAAAGTGCTTCATCCATCGGCGGAAGTTCGCTAAATAACGCCAGCTCTTGCCATCGTTACTGCCGTAGAGCTTAAAGGTGCGGTTCTCGCTGTCTTCGTGCATTTCGATATCCAGCGAACGGACCGTCTGAGGCTCGGCGAACTCGAAGACGACCGAACGCGGGCCGGCCCCACGCGGTGCGCCCGGAAGCTCGACGAAGCTTTCGCCGTCCCCATCCATCGCCGCAGACCAGTCGAGCTCAGGGAAATCGTCCGAGTGAACACGCTTGACCAGAGATGACAGCGGCTGCGCCTCACCCGGCAGGGATGGATAGGCAAGCACCGCGACATCGCGATAAAACCCGCGGGTCTTATTCGGCTGCGGCAGCTGAATGGGGCCTTTGGTCGGCCCCGTCACAAATTTGTGACGCCAAAAAATATCCTGCATCGACTGCTCCGGTGCAATCCAGGGGCCGCCGGCGACCCAGCCCGGACAGCTACCGAAACTGAGCTCCATTCCGAGCCGTTCGCACTCCTTGGCGGCAAAGTCGACCTTCTCATACCAGAGATCGCTGCCGACGATGTCATCCCCGATGGTCCAGTCCGGCCCGGGCGAAGGCAGGTTGATCATGTGCGCGCCCTTGTAGCCCATCGTCTTCATGGCCTCGAGGTCTTTGGTAATCCCGTCCTTGCTGACGCGCTCATTGATCCAGTGCCACCAGGTGCGCGGGCCGTATTCCATGGCCGGCTCCACAAAGCCTGCATACAGCGGCTCCTTTTCTGGATTTGCAGCAGATCCTGCACTTGCAGCCGTCACAAAACTGATCGAACCCAAAACAGTTAAAGCGCCCACTTTTTTCATCGTGCTTATTTTTCTCATTTTCGTCTCTCCCATTACCTTACTTACTCTCTACTCGACTGCCAACTTTTCTGCATACTGTGTTTTTTCATCATTTGCTCATTTGCCTGTATTTGTGTTCTTTTTAATAAATTTGATAACGGGTGTTGGATCTTTCAGTCCGTGCGGGTGATGATCCTTTTCTTCGAAAATAATTTGAATGTCCCCGCCAAGTTTTTCGAAGCGCTCTTTTAGGATGGCTCCGTTTTCCTCATAAGGCACCGTGGTGTCCTTTGTGCCACAGCGCATTAGAATGGGAACCCCGACTCGGGCCAGCGGCTCCAGTAGATCGATAGGACTCACCTTGGCGGCGAGCGCCTCTTCATCGGAGCTAAAACCATATGTTCTCTTCAGCAAATTCCAAGACCTGGCACTACCGACACCGTTCGAATGGCTGCCGGGAACGAGTTTTCCGCCCGGCCAGCTATGCACGTTGCAGACCCCGTTATCCACATAGATGCTTTCCACCTTTTCCGGATTCTCAGTCGCCCAGCGAAAGAGCGCCAGCGTCTCGCGGCTCATCGAAGCCATGGAGAGCGTTTTCGAGAATCCGTAGGTTTGCGTCAATAAATGATAGGCGGCATCAATGGATTCATTGCCTTTGGGGTGGCCCGATACATTACCAGGAACTATCACCACATGATATCCCTGCTCCAAGAGTTGCAGGTCGCCGGCAAGAAACGGCTTCACCGCGCCTGCATTCCCCCAAAACATGCTCCTCCAGAGCCAAGGTTTGCCGGGCGCGGCCTGTTTCGGACAAACCACCGAAATGATGCCCTTCGTGGTCGGAACTTCATACCGCTCAAAGCCTCGGAAATCCGTTTTCTTGCCGGGGAATTGATTCACTTCTTCGACTGCGTCCGTTTCATCCTCATGCTCAACAAAGAAGTGAATGGTTCGTTCAACAATCTCGTCGGTTGAGGGGTTAATTGGGGCACCCACTTTTCGCCAGCCATGCCCCGCATTTTTGACAATGACAATTTCGACAGGCGCACCCAATGATTCAGCCTTCTTTTGCATGTGATAGGCGTGCTTAACCGGGATGGTGGTGTCTTGATCGCCTTGGAGCATCAGCAACGGCGGGCTTGTTTGGGTCAGATAATTGATGGGGCTCATTTCCCGATAGAGCTTGAGTTTATCTTCCGGGGTCGGATTCGGTCCGGCAATTCGCGCGCCGAACCGGCCTCTAATTTTTTTGCGGTTGTCGTGATTAAATAGCTGCACATCTTCAAAATCGCACGGACCGTACCACGAAACTCCGGCGACCGTTTTATAACTGTATTTTGCCAGCTCGGGGTCGCCTTTCAAATGATCAGGGGGCGAGAGCAGAATCATCTGCGCCAAATGTCCGCCCGCCGAATCACCAAAAGTATAGATTCGGTTCGGATCAATCCCCAGCTCTTTGCGGTAAGCCGAAATAAACCGCAGTGCGTCTTTTGAATCAATCACGCAGTCGCGCATCACAGTCGTTGTGGCTTTATTGATTAAGCGATAGTCCACAGAAACCACGCAGAACCCTTGCTTGAGCAATGCGCTATGCACGAACCCAAATAATTTCTCACCTGCGCCATGACGGCTGCCTAAGGTCCATCCGCCACCATGCGTATAAAGCACAACAGGCTTTTGCCGGCTCTGATCCTCTTCCGGGAAATAAAAATCCAAGTAGACATCTTCGGTTTCCGTGCGCTTAAAGCGGACATTGCGCAACTGCTTACCCATGCTTTCAACATAGACAAACTCGCGCGCTTCGAGTTCCTCCCGATCCAATGCGCCATCGCTATTTTGGTCCAGGGTTTTATCCCGTCGCCACTGCTTTTCGTGTTCTTCTTTGCTGAATTCACCATCGCCATTCTGGTCGAAATTGGCGAGGTAGCGATCCGCAGCGATCGATGGATACGTCGCACGGTTTTCTTTCAGTGGTTCCAAGGCAAAAGCCGAACCAACTACCGAAACGGCCGCAACGAATAAACTAACGTAAATTTTTCTCATAACTATTTCCTTAATGTCGTTTTCCTAGAGCTGCTTGCGCGCAGGCAGCTCAGCCTCCGTGGTGAAAATGGAAGCCGGCAGGCCTTGTTTATTATACAGGTTGGCCGATTTAGGGTTCTTCGCCCAGGCATAGCGGACCACCGTTGGATTCGCGATGTCCGGGTGAGAAACCGCGATGGTGTCTTTACCCGTAATCTCAACATTCGCCCACTGCCACTGACGGTCTGCGCCACAAATCTGGAAATGCTTCAAGACTTCATCCGTTGCCTGCGTGTCGGCCATCCCGATTTTGGAACCGGCCATCAGCCCGGAACCTGCCGAATCAAATTTGATGATCACTTGATCGCCTTTGATACTGTGGCTCTTATAGAGCGGGCCGCTGCAAACAGTGACCTTCTGTTTGTAGTCGTTTTTCAAGGCCCACAGCGCCAGACGCTTGCCCACATCCATTTTGTTGTGCGGATGAATATCTTTGGCTTCACCTATATCATTCAGCACGGCCATGCCGGTGTTTTTCAGACCGAGCGTCCGGCGTTGCTGATCAAAGATTAATGCCCATGTGTCGAACTCAACCGGCTCAGTGACCGGGTACCGAAAGTTAGCCAGTTGAGCAAAGTAAAACGGGAAGTCGCCCTGCCCCCAATGCTCGCGCCAACTGCTGATCATCGTCCGAAAATTGTGTTCATACTTATGAGTATTATGACCGACATTGGACTCGCCCTGATACCAGATGGCCCCTTTGATGGCGTATGGAATAACTGGGTTGACCATGCCGTTGAAAAGGGTTGCGGGGAACTGCTGGCTTGCTTTCGGATCTGATGGTTTTCTTGGCTTTCGCCCATTTCTCTTGGCGCTCCAACGTTTAACGGCAGCCTGGTAGTCTGCCTCCGCCTGCTTCGGATTCCATGTTTCAAGAGCGGACCGGTTGCTCTCAAAATAGACGGCCATTTCCTTATCCTGCTGGAATGCCTCCGCCGGAATCCAGGGCTCGATGCGGGTGCCGCCCCAGGCACACTTGATCAGACCAACCGGAACGTTCAGCTCTTTGCGCAGCTCGCGCCCAAAGAAATAGGCGGTGGCAGAAAAGTCGGGATTATGTTGAGGTGAGGAGTCCATCCAACCGCCCTCGAGGGTCGTCAGCGGCTCAAGTGGAGACACAGCCTTATTCACGGTAAATTGCCTCAAAAGGTGATCCTTCGCCGTCGCTATCTCCTTTTTTATATAGTTTGCAGCGGGTTCGTGTTCCGGTGTGATGCGCTTGGGAGACCCCACGGCCAACTTTTTCATCTCAAAGTCCATATTCGACTGACCGGAGCAGAACCAGACTTCACCCGAGAGCACGTCTTTAATTTCAACTGAATTGTTCCCCTGGATCGTCAGCGTGTGCGGCCCGCCTGCCTTCGGCGTTTTCAGCTTCACCATCCATTTTCCGGACGCATCGGCGGTCGTGGCCGCGGTTTTCCCCCAGCTCGCGGAGACGGTCACATGCTCTCCTGCGTCAGCGGTCCCCCAGACGGGTGCCTGCGTCTCGCGCTGGATCACCATGCCATCGGCAAACAGCGCTGAAGGCTGCACATCGGCCATGCCGATCAAAGGCGCAGCAACGGTCATTCCAAAAATTAAACCAATTGATTTCTTCTTCATAGTCTCATTCCTCTTTTTAAACATCATTCCGGGTGCTTACCTTTATTGACCTGCAGCTTTTTTCGTCCGCGATTTTTTCTCCGCATCAGGATTCCACCATGCGTCGATCTGCTTCCTCAGCTCGGCAACCTTTTCCGGATTCTGCTCAGCGATATTGTTCCGCTGCATCGGGTCATCCTGAAGGTTAAAGAGCTGAACCTTGTCCTTGGGAGTATCCATCTGCCAGCGTTGCAGCTTCAACAACGGATTCGGCTCATGCCAGACGGTCAGCTTCCAGTCCTTGGAAACAGACGACCGCGCCCGCAGCGAGGCAGCCGGATCGTTCACGTCGATCATGTCGTGCATAAAGTCTTCCAGAAACAGATTTTTGCGCTGCGAAACGGCGGCATGATCCAGCAGATCGACGCCCGGCAGCTCGGCAGGAATGTCCACACCGCAGGCGGCGAGAATAGTCGGGACGAGATCCAAATTACTGGCCAGATGATCCTTATCCATCTTTGCTTTAATATGATCGGGCCATTTGATCATGATTGGAGTTCTCACACCCAGCTCATGGGGAGATGCTTTGACCGATCCCTTTCCGATGCTGCCCACGCCATTATCGCAAATGTAGAAAATGACCGTATTTTCGCTCAGCCCCTGTTCGGCGAGATGGTCGAGCAGCTCACCGCAGGTTTCATCAAACCATTCGCACATCGCATAGTATTTGGAATTTTTTCCGGCTCCCATCGCCTCATATTTTTGCTCCAACCGTTCCGGCGGAGTGTGCGGGGTGTGCGGCATAAAGGGTGCATACCAGAGCATGAACGGCTTTGACTGATCCTGCGCCTTCTGAAAAAAATCATAAATCGGCTGCATCGTGTCGCGACCGATACTCAGCGAGTAAGGCGATCCGTGCCTCTTGGTTTTCCCCATGCCGTCGGTAAAACCGGACACCTCGGGATTCTCATGCCAGTATTTGCCAGTATGCATTGAAAGGTAGCCCTTCTGCGCCAGCAACCTCGGTAGTTGCGGCATACTGCGGAAATACTCAACCCAAGGCTTCCTGCTTATTCTGCGGAGCGGATCATTTCCGGTGGTGCGGTGCTGATGCGGATAAAGCCCGGTCAGCATGGTCGAGAGCGAAGGGCAGCAAAGCGCTGTCGTCACATAACCGCGCTCATACACCAGACTCTGGGAAGCAAGCCGGTCAAGATTCGGGGTTTGGATCATTTCATGCCCCATAAAGCTATAGTCGGCATACCCTTGATCGTCGCTGAGAATCAGCACAACATTTGGTGGCGCCGGCTCTTCAGCAAAGCATGCAGAGACGCCACTAACAGCGACCAAGATCAGATTTTTTAATATTTTATTCATAGTTATTTTATTCAAAGTTATTTTATTCAAAGTTATTTTATTCGACTCAATGTTGATGAGAGTCACCCGGCAAGATCGTGTTCTCCCGCGCCGCTTCCGCATCAGAATGCGTCCCCGCCCTGCACCGGCAGGGCGATGGTTGAATACTTCCCTCCCACCTTCGAATTCATCTCCGGATAGCTGACCAGGAATTGGTTTTCGTCGACGAGATTGATCAGGTAGTGCGTGGCCTCTTTAGGCAGCTCTGCCGAAACCTTGCCGCCGGGCAGAATTTTTGCCGATGCGCGAAACCACTCCTCGAAACGATCCCCGCCATTCGGGGTGTAGAGCAGATCGGCGCGCACGACCTTCGCCCCGTTCTCCTTGAAGGTGAACAGAGCCGTGCCGCCCTTAAAAGACTGGCCGGTCACCGCAGGAACCAGCTCACGCTTCGGGTTGCGCGGACAGTGCGGATTCCAGTAGGGATAGCTAGCGTCCATTTCGGTCAGGAGCTCCGTCAGCTTTGCATTCATCGACTGCACCTTTTCGGGCATGGCGGCCACCAGATTTTTGGCCTCTTCGATATCGCCCCGCACCTGTTTCCCGTCCGTGGTCTGGTAAAGGCGGTAGAGTTCGAGTTCGGGTTTGGTATTGTAATTACGGACCAGCTTGAAATCGCCGATGCGGATGGAGCTCTCGAACTTGGAGTTCGGAAAGTGCCACATCATGGTGTCGCGCGCAGCACCGTCGGCGTTACGGATCAGCGATGCATCGGCCGGGTTCTGTGTCAGGAGCGTTGAAATATCGCAGCCGTCAAACTGTTTTCCGGCCGGCTTCGCCGTGCCGGTCAGCGACAAAATGGTCGGATAGAAATCGAGACCGTTCACCATCACATCCGACTGCACGCCCTGCGGGATGCCCGGTCCGGCAATAATCAGCGGCACACGCGTCCCTCCTTCCATGATTGAGATCTTGCCCTGATCCAACGGATAGTTGTCGGTGAAGATACCGTTCCGGTCTCCCTCCATGCCACCGTTGTCTGAGGTAAATATGACATAGGTGTTTTCAATCAGCTTATGCCCCGGCCAGCGCGGGTCATCGGTGTTCTCAAGGTAGCTGAAGAGCCGTCCGCAATAAGTGTCGAACTGCTCGATCATCGCGCAGTAGAACGGGTTGGTCTGCCCTTCCTGTTTCCAATATTTCCGATGTTCTTCGGTCAGTTCGACCCCCAGCTTATCGCAATATTTGTTCAGAAGCTGTTCGCTACGAGTCATCATCGGCGCATGCACCAGCCAGGTGGCGAAATAGAGGAAGAACGGCTTGTCCTTGTTGTCCTGAATAAACGTCATAGCATCCTCCGTGGTCTGGTCGAACGGGAAGCCGTTTTCGTCCAGACGGTAAGGGTCCTTCGGATCGCTGGTCGCGAAGCCGGTCAGACGGTTCGGCAAACCGGAGTGGGCACCGCGGCTGTGGCGCGTGTAGTCAAAGCCCTGATCCTCCGGCTGCGGATAACCGCTATGGTGGCCCATCGCCACATGCCACTTTCCGCTGTGGCCGGTGGTGTAGCCGCCGGCCTTAAGCGCCTCGGCAATCGTAACCGTTTCGGCCGGCATGCGGGCGGAGTACCACGGCGCCATCATATCCCTGCCGGTTTTGTGCTGCGGGCGCGGCGGATAGCCTCCAGAGACGTGCGTCATCTGCGCGCGCGCCGGATGAGTGCCGCTCAGAATGGCGGCTCGGCTCGGCGCACAGGTCGGCGCCGGCGAGTACGCCTGCCAGAATTGGACCCCTTTCTTTGCAAACGCATCAATATGCGGGGTCTCATACGGGCTCGGCGCATCGATATCGTAGCATTTCAAATCCTGCCAACCGAGATCATCCGCCAGCAGCAAAATCACATTCGGGTTTTCAGGACGGTCCGCAAAACAGCAGCCGGCCGCCAACAATCCCATCAGGAATAACCTTTTCATACGACTCAATCTCTTCGTTATGGTGTTCATTCCTGGTTGGGAGCGTCTATGGGTTGACCAGCTCAATGCGTTTGAGAATCCCGGAACCTTCCAGGCTGGCGAGATTGATTTTCTGTTTGGTTTCAGCGTCGGTAAGAATGATGGTGAAGGACGATATTTTTGACCATTCAAGGGGGTGGTTGGCTTTGCTTGTGGTTCGACCCTTTTTGTTAAAGTCCTTGGCTTCGAACAGGATGGTCTGGGGGCCGTTGCCGCTGACCTTGCGGCCGTGGTTAAAATTGCCGACATCCTGGCCGCGACCGTTGAATTTGCTCTCGATAGCCAGACCAATCAGGAGGTCATGTCCTTCCTTGAGATTGAGGGTGATGGCGAGTTTGTTCCCCAGGCTGGTGTCAAGCTCGGGGTCTTGGAATTTGTAGGTTTTAAAATTAGTTTGATTACGGTTGCTCCAGTTCACCATGCCATTGGAGAAGTCATCGATGAGACCTGATTTGGGCAGGTTGTCGAAGGCCGCGAGGTCAATGTCCGCAGGGATGTGGGTATGCTCGGTTGAGTTCAACGTAAAGGTCTTGGTACTCCCTCTCTCCAGTGGCTGCTCTGCGGGCAGAGTATAACGACAAAGAGCGAAGGTGTAGAGGGGCAGCTTGGGATACACCGGCAGCTCGGCTTTCCAGGTGCCCGCCTTTTGGGTGGTCTCGGCTTTTTTCCAGAAGCGGGTAATCGGATTGGGTGCGTAGCTGTAGTAGATCTCAACGTCCTTGAGGCGCTCCTGCTGGGCGGGAGTCACGGTAAAGTGCGCAGTATTCTTCTCGATGTTGAACGTAGAGGGTGGTGTGGCAGGGATGTTTTGCTCCACACCGGCGAGGTATTGCTTGAACCATTGGTTGAGCATGACCCATTGCTCAGGTCCCGGGCTGTGGTTGGCATGCATGTTGCCGGTCACACGCCAGTTGCCATGCGACAGCAGATCCATGGACTGGTAGATGCGATCCAGAGTGGAGTGGAAGTCGTTAGACGAGGTGATGAACATGACCGGGATGGTGACATGCTTCCAGTAGGCACCGGGGTCCATCGTGTTTTTGTAGAGCTCGATGTCCTTAACTCGGCTCACACCTCCTGTGTTCATGCCAGGGTAGTTCTCCTGGAGGTTGGCTGTACCCCCGACAAAGGGAGCCACGGCCTTGAGCCGCTTGTCGATGGAGGTCATTGAGGTGATGGTACCTCCCATGGAAAACCCGGCGAAGCCGAGTTTGGATGCGTCCACATCGGGCTGCTGCTCAAGGAAGGTGAGCGCGCGGCGTCCTGCTAGGGAGAGCATGAACCAGTTCGAGTTACGCGGGCTCATGATGGGATCAATACTGTGCTCATCGGGCTGGAAATCTTGCTTGTAATGCTGGCGCAGGGCCTTGGCATAAAACTTGGGTCCTTGGCTTGGGTCGATCTTGCCCCAGTCGGTTCCCCACTTGTTTTCAGGATCGAGTTCCGCCTCCAGCGGGCGTCCCAGCCAGTTGATATCCACCGTGGCAAATCCCTGAGTGGCAAAGTAGAGGCCACGGTTACGGTCGGCACATTGGCCGCCGCCATGGCTCCAGACAAAGGCGGGATTTTTTTTGCCGTTTTCCGGAAAACAGTAGTAAGCGGCAATGCGGGCATCGCTGCCTTTGAACGTGCCTACCTTAAAACTAATCAGCCGGGAGACCACACCATCCTGCTTCCATTCCTGGTGGACCTTGACCTCGAGGTCTTCCTTGCACGGATCGTAGTCCTTCCAGAGGTCAACCGCAGTTTGCGGGATCTCGGAGGCATGGGTGTAAGGCGTGAGACTGTCCTCTGGTGCCGAGGCAGTGAGGGTACCCGCAACCGGCTCCACACTTTCAGCGGAAACAACTCCTCCGATACTCAATGAAAGTATCATTCCTGCAATCAATCGTTTATTCATCATCTTATCTTTTCGTTATGTTAAAATACCGGACTCACTTTCCTGATTTTTCAGCGGGCGACTTGAGCGTTGCGATCAGGTAGTCGGTGGAATTCTTGTGCTTCACATTGGACGCGCCGGGATACATGAGCTCACATTTAAGACCCAGTTCCAGACAGCGCTCCTGAAGCTTCACACCAAAGTTGGCTGTATGGGTGGGATCTTTCTGTGGTTTGCCGATGGCGGGAGAGTCTTTGGAGTAGTGCAGGTAGACCGGTGGGTCATCCGAGCTAACTAGCGCATACGGCGAGTACTCCTGAATCCAGGGCAGTATGTTGTCACGCTCGGCCAGGAACGCCTCGAACCCATTTATCCCGAATGCATGCCCCCCGTATTTGCTGTTGGGGGTCCACTCCTTCATCTGGCGGGGGTCGAGTGTGGTTTGAGCGTTATTCACCGCGGCACAAGTGAGACGGGTGGATTCACGGGCAATGGGATCCGGGCTCTTCGGATCGGCGAGATCATCGTGATAGAGTAGCCAGAGGCTTGAGCAGGCGCCCGCAGAAGCCCCTGCGGCCGCAATGCGTTCCTTATCGATATTCCACTCGGCCGCTTTACTGCGCACGAACTGCAAGGCACGAGCCGCATCATGCAAGGGGGCTTTGACCGGCGGCTTGAGGTCCTGAGCGATTTGAATGTAACGATAGTTGATCGCGACCACCGAGATCCCCTCCTTGAGCAAAGCTGCTGTGTCGACAAAACGACCGATACTTTCTTTGCTGCCGTTCCTCCATGCACCGCCATGAATGACGAAAACGAGCGGAGTCGGCTTGTCGGACGGTGCTTTCCAGAAATCCAAGATATGCCGTGCATGATCGCCATAGGCAATCTCGCTCAACGTGGGCTGTGGTACAGAGTCCGCGTATTTTGGCACGTTGGCTCTCTGCTTCGGCTGACCCGTATCCTTCGCCTCGGCTGCGACGGTTAGAGCCATCAAGCTGAGCAAGCAGCAGATCGCGAGGCGGTTGGCGTGTTCTGTTTTCATAAGTCTATTTCTCCGATGATTATCTATGCCCGACGTCACTCCTCACGCGCGGCCTTCTTGACCTGCGTAACTCGAAGAGCGGAGCGGGTTAGGGCGTCGCCTGCAGGAGCGTGTTCGGCATTGTTTTCTTCCCACAGACTTCGCAGGAGTCCATCCGGAATGCGATGAACGCGGGCGATTGATTTCTGGGTTTCCGTGATGTACAGACCATCGTCCCAGATGAAGTCGGGGTAGCTAATACGTGTCTCCGGATTCCGGTCATAGAGCACTGCGACAGGCTCACCCCATTGAATGTGCTTTCCACCCGGGCCATCCACTTCCGTTCCTCCCAAGAGATAGGCGGGATTGCGCCCGCCCCAGCCCTTCGTCTTGTTGTTGTGAAACCAATAGATGTAACGCCCCTTGTAGGGACCTTCCGTTAACTTGCGCACAAAGTTGGCTGCCCGGGGATGATTGACCAGCGGGCCTCCTGGACCATAGGTCATGAAGGCTGTTTCGGTCCAGCTCTTGCCGTCATCCCTTGAATAGGCGTGGCAGGGATGCCCGGCAACGGTTCGGTAGGTGCAGAATAGGCTGCCATCGGACAGGGTTGTCAGGTTCACTTCGGATGCAATCGGACCTTTGGGCGACTTGAGTCCATCATCTCCGTCGGGAAGTGTCTTCCATTCGAGTTTGCCTGGATCACGCTCTGTTTCGATGTTGGAGCTACGCAGGAAGAACGACTCGCTTTTCTCGATGAAGTTCTTCCCGAATGTTTCGACCTTCGTAAAACCGAGGTACATTGCACTTTTATGCTGTATGGGTTTGCCAACACCCCAGAAGAACCGGACTTCGCCCTTGTAAGGATTGCGCCTGTCGATAGCGGTCTCGCGAACCGGAATGAACCAGCGCTGTTTCGACCAGGTTTTGCCCCCATCATCAGAAAACTTGAACGCATACTCTCCAAGCGTGTCCACCCGCTTCCGCGAGTAGTTAGTGGAGGCACGCACTCTCTTCATGTCCTTAGCGTTGTAGGTGTAGAAAACGTAGACACGGCCATAGTCCGTCAAGTAAGGCATGGCCCAAGATGCTAAGGGGCCGTCGGCTGGTTCGATATCGACATGGGGTTCCCACGTGGCTCCTTGGTCGGAACTCCGACAGGATACAATGTGTTGGCCGCCTGAACCTTCGTGCCCCTTGCCGGTAGTCATGACGCATAGCCAAGTGCCGTCCGGCAGTTTCACGACGTAAGGCTGATCACAATAACCCTCGGAAGGAATCTCTGCCCCCGTAACAATGTCGAGTGCCAGAGGTTGCTGGTTTATCGCGGCTTTTAGCTGATCCGCAGATGCTGTTTTAGAGTTGGCCCATGGCTCTATATCCACCTTCTTAGGGTCAGCCCATGCGATCGTTATTGCGCACGTGGCAAGCATTGTGTTGACGGCAAGCAAAGCCATTTTGTTACTTATTTTCATCTGTTTCTTTTTCATTAAAATCGTTTTTTAGTCGCGACTATTTACCGTTGGGTTCCATCAAGCTGTTATCATAATTCCATAACACGGCCCGCTTCAGGCGCGTACGCCAACAATAGCGACCGGTCAGAATACCATAACGCGTCGGGGTGCAAACGGATGACCCGGAATGGGCATCGGTAAAATTCATCCCTTCACTTGCGAGACGGTCAATGTTTGGGGTTTGAATCATAGACTCCGGGTTTAGGGCGCTGACATCGCCGTAGCCCATATCGTCCGCCAGAATATAGACAATATTCGGCAACGTGCCTGTTCCATCCTTTGCGACAGCGGTATATCCTGAAAATACCAAGATTACGACTACGATGCTAATTGATCTTATATAATTACGTTCATTCATTTTCTTCTGTGTTGTCGAGGATCCGCCCAATTTCATAGTCTGCTTTGTCATCCCGCTCAATAGCTTCCCACTTCCCTAGAGTAACATAACACCCTCCCCCTGCGCAATCACGTGATCACGTGATGACGGACACAAAGTGTAGACCGAACCGCGGAATGCGCATCGGCAGTCATTGAGGCCTTCTACGTTTTGAGCACAATGCCATTGCATATTTCATCGCCAACCACTCATGTGCTCTTCTATCAGATGATTCATTTACAACCGCTGCGCTAGAGGGCCCTACGGGCGAGAATGGGGAGCGAATAATTGCCATGAAATCTCTTTTGGAACAGAAAGTTGTCATGGATGAAGACACTGAATAAACTGGCACTATCAGCAAGTCCGTCTCCCCAATCTCCCCTTCTCTAGCGCAGCGGTTGTGAAAAATTCAATAGGAATGGCATTGTGCGTAAGCTGTATGATTCACAACCGCAGCGTAAAACGCTACGCGCACGATTCGCTCTCGCCCAGTGCCACGCATGACTACCCGCGAATCGTCCAAAGGCAAAAAAAGGCCGCGCTCCCCAGCGCGGCCTTTACCCTAATAGGTAACCCTTATATGAAAATTTATCGGCGGCGGTGCACCATCACATACCCAAGAGCGAGCAGACCACCGAGCAGAGCGAAGGTTTCTGGTTCCGGGACCGCTGTCACAGTCAGATAGACGCGATTGGCAACCGTGTCCTGAGTAAGAACCGTTGTATAATCAAGCGCCGAGAAGCCGCTCACCGTAGTATTGGTTATTTCAGCGGTCAGACCGTTCGCAGTGAGTAGTGTAAACTCTCCAGACCCACCGGTATACGCAGAGCCGTCGACGTTCACAAGACCCGGTTTCGTGCCGCCTTGGATGTAACTCTCGAAAGCGAGTGTGCTCACCCCGTCGGCATCAAAAATAAAGTCAAAGGTTGCATCAAGCATTCTTGTAGTCTGACCCATCGCAATCGTTGCGTCATTGCCCGTCACCCGAATCGTGCCACCGCCGCCTCCGTTATCCACAATCAGGCGATTACCGAAATCGTGCGTTCCCCCGACGAAATTAAGCACCGAGCCGACCCCCTGCACCTTGCCGACTTGGGTAGTAACTCCAGCATGGGCAAGCGTGAACGCACCCGTATTCATATTGAGTGTCGCTCCACCGAGCACTTGAAGGTCCAGAAAATTTTGAGCAGCGACTACGTCGTAATTAACCGTAAAGGCTCCGTTGATCACCACTGAATCAGCACCTGAGACCGGCCCAGTACCACCCCAGTTGGCGGCAGTGCTCCAGAGGTTGTCGCCTCCGCCACCGCCCCAAGTAATCACAGCCGCCTGCGTGGATATCGTAGCACCTATGGTCGCTGCGGCGATTAGGCTCGATAGTTTCAAAATGTGGTTTGCCTTTTTCATAGTCTTCTTGGGGTTTATATTTTCGTTTACTTTATTTGGCTGACGGTAGGATTGGCATTGAGCTGGTTTTATTGAGACGTTTCTGCTTCAATGAATTTGCGCGTAGCTCTCACCTTTTTGTCGAGATGTTAACAATATCAGTTTTGAAAAATTTGTATATAGGCATTTATACCTATACGCGCTGATTAAATCTTGAGATACCTTTGAACGTAAGAAATTAAGAATCCTATGTGGCGACTCCAAACTCTACTAATAGCAACCCTCCTGACGGGTACACTCTCCGCCATCGCATCCGCTGGCAGGGATATAGACGCACCTGAAAAAATGTCCCTGTCACAACTCGAAAAGAGATTGGCGGAAATCGATGCCGAACTCAGCCAACTTGCACCCACGAGCCTGCGCAGCGGCGTAGGAGCCGTAGGCTATCAGTCAGCCTATCACAAAAGCCCCAACAACACCGAGTGGGCTCAGATCGACTTGGGCGAGGAGTTCCTCATCGATCAGATCGTGCTGGTGCCCAACATTGTGCGCGATTCCAACACCGGACTCCAGGCCGAAGGTTTCCCGGTCGAATTTCGTATTCTAGCAGGCACCACGGACACGAGCCACGTGGTGGCATCCTTCACCGCAGCAGATCACCTTTTGCCGCGTATTGCCCCTGTCGCCGTGCCGATCGACCCCCTCAAGGCCTCGTGGGTTCGATTAGAATGCACCGTCCTTTCGTCCCGCAGCTGGTCGGATACACATTATACGCTCATGCTCTCTGAAATGATGATTTTCAGTGGCAGGACGAATGTGGCCTTGCTAAAACCTGTCCAGACCTCGTCGTCCCATCGTTCAAAATCAGGCCGTGACGAGCGATTTCTCGTGGACGGATTCGTCCCTTACCTCATGGATGCCACGCACGGAAACAAGAGTCTGGCCCGTGGCTTACCCTTTAAACTCAAGGGAAACAGCCCCACCTTGACGATCGACTTAGGAGCATCATTTTCGGTCAATCAGATCAACCTTCATGCCGTCGATCTGAGCCACACCATTCCTCAATCCGTCACGGACGATTATGCCA
>Ga0302125_10000655_pt1 | contig 18556 bp, 15 predicted proteins | sample CB4_surface_MG_FD_203111 | JGI IMG/M metagenome (GOLD analysis project Ga0302125, IMG submission 203111) | Marine microbial communities from Western Arctic Ocean, Canada - CB4_surface | ecosystem: Environmental > Aquatic > Marine > Oceanic | place: Canada: Western Arctic Ocean | collected... | reverse complement strand
CGACGTGCTCAACAACGACCGCATTTTCGCAGTCGCTACACTTGACGAACGCAGCGAAGACGCGACCCACTCCGAAATGCCTTACTCGATCGCAGCGATTGGCGTCGTGCGGGCCTGTAAAAAGAACGCCGACGGCAGCTCAAATCTTGTCTTGCAAGGACTCGCCCGCGTCGAGCTCGAAGCGATCGTCAGCGAAGACCCTTACCGCACAGCCCGCATTCGTCAAATTCTCAGCGAATCAGGCGGCCCGGAAGACCAGATCGCGACTCTGAACAGCCGACTACTCAGCCTGATCCAAACCCAGCGTCGACTCGGCGCAGACATTCCCAAGGAGGTGCTGCAATTTCTAGCTAACATCAGCGAACCAGAAAACGCACTCGATCTGGCGATCTACACGCTTTGCTCATCTGCGCCGCTCAAGCAAGAGCTTCTAGAAACGCGCGGCATTGTACCACGCTACGAGAAATTTGCCAACTTTCTACAATCCGAAATCGAACGCCTCAAGCTCGACATTCAATTAAAAGGCAACCTGGACGATAAAAATATCGGACACAACTAGTGCGCCTGGGGCTGTCTCAGCAATTTAGATTCTGCCCGAATCTTAGTGTTTTTGGTGGAGGGACGCCGTCCCCGGCGCCCTCAGTTTACCAAGCTGGGAGTCGCCTAAATGTCATAAATACAAGCCAAGGTGACGCACGGGCATCGAGACGATGCCCCTCCGGCCTTTAGCTCGAATGAAAACAGCAACTTATTGCATTTTGAGACAGCCTCCAAGCAAGGCAGCCCCGCTCAATCAGTTCTTTGGTTTCTGGAAATAGAAACTCAACAAGCCAGGGTTTACATCAATCGTCTCGATTTTAACCAGTGACAACAGTTGGCCTCCGATTCGATTTTCGACTTCGAATGCAAATCGGTAACCATCGATCTCGCGGTAATCACGGTACTGCGTCTCTAAGCCCAACGTTCCATCCTGATGAATTTGCTCACGCTTGAGAACAAGCCCACTTCTTGAATCTAGATAGTAGCGCACAAAAGGCTTACGAAACTTACTCACCTCCAACACATTAACGTTCGTATCGCCAAGTTTCTCCCTGCCCATAAAAGAGATCTGATTCCACGACTTCTCTAAATGGCGAATCAAGGGACTGTCAAAATCAGCCTCATCACTAAGTGCTGAGAGTTGATCGGTCGACAAATCTTCAATCGTCACCTCACCTCCGACCTTTGTGCGCTGCCAGCCTTGACGACCATTAAAGCCGCAAACAATCGACGTCTCACCCGCATTCAAACGATAACGAATCGAGTTTGGGCGCTTCTTGCGCATCAAAAATTGATAGCTCGTCCCATCCTGAACTTGAGATCCCTCAATACTCAGCGAAGACAATGCTGCCACCGATCGCAGCCCACCTAGGGTCTCCGTATAACGCTCAAGGATACGCTGAACATTGTATGAATTACTCGAGTTCGCCACCACCTCAAATGAAAAGGATACGAATACACAGCTGAGAATAAAAAAGAGTCGCATTTAAACTACCATGAACAGCGCCACCCGCTTCAGGCAAGCCAATCCAACAAAACACCCAAAGATCCACGCCTCTATGATTGTAATAGCGTAACGAATTCCTTAGCACTGTTATTATGTCTGCAGAAAATATCTCTACTTGGCTCCTACAGTTTAAACTCGGCGTCGGGATGGCCGAAATTTTGGGACTACTCCTATCGGCACTTTACCTCGTGATACTCGCTTGGCTAGCCAACTACGCCGCCAAGCGCATCATCACCTCAGTCATCCATCCATTGATTCATAAATCTGGGGCCAAATGGGATGATCAACTCACAGAGCAGCGTGTTCTCATACGCTGCTCACATATTGTCCCAGCAGCGATCATTCACATCTTCACGCCGACACTGTTTGCAACCCACCCACAGCTCATCGCCTTTTGCCAAGTCGTGGTAAACACCTACCTGATCGTCATCGTCCTCTTGATTATCGATGGTCTGCTCAACTTCTGCCGCTCCATTTGGGATCAACTACCGGTCGGTAAGCGCTTCCCCGCCAAGAGCTTCATCCAAGCTGCGAAGCTGGTGATCAACCTCATCGGTTGCATCTTTATCCTCGCAGCCATCCTCGGCAAATCCCCCCTCGTCTTGTTCTCAGGGCTCGGTGCGGTCACCGCCATTCTGCTACTCATTTTTAAGGACGCCATTCTCGGCTTGGTCGCGGGCTTTCAACTTTCGGTTAACAACATGGTCATGGTTGGCGATTGGATCGAGATGCCTGGGCGGGGTGCCGATGGCGACGTGATCGACGTCTCCCTGACCACCGTAAAAGTGCAGAATTGGGACAAAACGATCACCACGGTACCGACTTACGCGCTCATCTCCGACTCCTTTAAAAACTGGCGCGGCATGAGCGAGTCTGGTGGCCGCCGCATCAAGCGCTCGCTCAATATCGATCTGCGCACCATTCAATTTGCCGACGAAACACTGCTCGAACGCTTCAAAGCCATCCGTATTCTACGCCCCTACCTTGAAACGAAACTCGGCGACATTCAAAAGTACAACGCCGACGTCGAGAACGACCTCTCCGAACTCATCAACGGTCGCCGCCTCACCAATGTCGGCACCTTCCGCGCCTACTGCGTCGCCTACCTGCGCAACCACCCGAAGATTCACCAAAGCGACATGACACTTATTGTGCGCCAACTCGCGCCCACCCAGACGGGTCTACCGATCGAGCTCTACGCCTTCGCCAACGACATCGCATGGGCCAACTTTGAAGACATCCAAGGCGACATCTTCGATCACCTGCTCTCGATCCTCCCCGAGTTTCAGCTTAGCGCCTTTCAATCACCTAGCGGCGCGGATGTGGAGAAGGCCTTGGGCAGAGATTAATTGCATTACTGGAGAGAAATGCTCTGTCATTTCCAAATGTGGCCATCAGGATTAGCCTAATTAGGCGGCAACGACGGAGCGTTGCCCTCCAATCAAAAAAGTTCCCCGCACCTTACACCACGAAGCTCACGTAAACACCTGCTGTGTCGGCGTCTCGGTGCCTTCTTCAAAGGTGGCGACATCACCCGCGAACACAAGTTCGCCACCGCCATCGCCACCCTCAGGGCCCAGTTCGATGATCCAGTCGGCCAAGCGAATGACATCGAGATCATGTTCAATGATCAGGATCGTGTTGCCGGCATCACGCAGTTTGAAGAGCAGATCCATCAGGCGTTGCACATCCAACCAGTGCAGCCCCGTGGTGGGTTCATCCAAAATATAAAGCGTTTCGCCTTGCTGGCGTTTACTCAGCTCTAGCGAAAGTTTAATCCGCTGCGCCTCACCACCGGACAAGGTCGTCGCAGGTTGGCCGAGCTTAATATAGCCTAGGCCTACATCCGACAAGGTGCGCAGTTTCTCCGCGATGCGCGGCTGCTTATCAAAAATTACCAACGCCTCGTCGACACTCATCGCCAGCACATCGGCGATGCTATAGCCCTTAAAGCGCACATCCAAAGTCTCTCGGTTGTAACGCTGACCATGGCAACTGGTGCATTCCGAATACACGTCTGCCATAAATTGCATATCGAGCTTGATGACTCCATCGCCTTTGCAGCGCTCGCAGCGTCCACCCGAAACATTGAAACTGAAGCGGCTCGGCTTATAACCTCGGATCTTCGCTAGTGAACACTTCACATACAGGTCACGCAATTGATCAAACAACTTGGTATAAGTCGCTGGATTTGAGCGCGGGCTGCGACCGATCGGCGACTGATCCACCTGCACCACTGAGGTAAAATGATCCAAGCCCTGCACGCCTGCATGTTTACCTGGAATCGACTTCGCTCGGTTCAATTTAAACGCTGCGGCCTTGGCCAAAATACCATTTACCAAAGTACTCTTGCCCGAGCCCGACAATCCGCAAACCACCGTCAGCAAGCCGACTGGAAAAGCGGCATCGACTGACTTCAAATTATTCTCAGTCGCCTTCTTGACGGTCAACCAATCCTTGGTCGGCCTCAGGGACTCGACACTTTTTTCCACGCGCTGCCGACCACTTAAGAACGGCCCGGAGCGACTCGCCCCTGCAGTATACGAGGCCTGCGGATCGCCTTCGAAAATTAGTTCGCCGCCCTCCACACCCGCACCCGGCCCGAGCTCGATCAAATGATCCGCCGCGCGCATGGTGTCGGCATCGTGCTCGACCACGACCACGGAATTACCCCGATCACGTAAACCGAGCAAAGTCTGAATCAAACGGCGATTATCCAACGGGTGCAGGCCGATGCTCGGCTCATCCAAAATATACACCACACCGATCAGAGACATACCGAGCTGAGTCGCTAAGCGCACACGCTGCGCCTCGCCGCCACTCAAAGTAGTATAGCTACGATTCAAGGTTAAATAACTCAGACCCACCTCATTCAAGAAAGACAAGCGTTCGGCCAAACCATGAATCGCATCGCTGACCGTTGAGTAGCCTGCACTCGACTCTAACTTCGCCACAAATGCCTGCGCATCGTGCAGCGATAAGCATAAAAAGTCTGCAATCGACACGCCCTCGATCAACACACTCAAACTGGACGGCCGCAGGCGGCGGCCATGGCAAGTCTCGCAGACGCTGCTGGTTTGATAGGCCATCAGCCGCGCACGCAATCCGTCGCTGGTCGTGGTGAGCCGCATGTTCTCTAGGTCAGCCAGCACGCCAGCAAACTCGATCGCCTCAGGCTTCGAGTTGCCCCCTTTCAACTTAAAGCTAAACTGCCGGCTGCCCGTGCCATGCAAAATTTGCGCCTGTACCTCAGCATCCAATTCTTCCCACGCCACATCCGGATCAAATGGCAACTGCTCAGCCAATTGCTTCAAGATGGCATTACGCTTAATGATCATTTGCTTCGAGCCAAGACGCCACGGCTTAATGGCACCCTGCTTCACTGTCTTCAACGGGTCCGGCACTAACAGCTCGGGTTGAAATTGCAGCGTCTCTCCCAGTCCGCCGCATTCAGTGCAGGCTCCTTCGGCATGATTCCACGAGAAATGCCTCGGCGAGATCGAATCATATACATCCCCACACGTTACACAGGCTAGACGATTACTCAGCGGCAACTCGCGCCAGCCATCCTTCGCAGCTTTATCTTCGATCAATAAGATCGCCCGATCACCGCCTTCACTAAAAGCAAGATCCAACGAATCCGCTAAACGGCTGCGTTGATCTGTCTTTAACACGATACGATCCACCACAATCTCAACCACGATTTCGGAGGCCTTGGAGTCGATTAAATCGGGCTCGTCTAATCGTCGCACCGCGCCGTTGATTCGCACACGCTGAAAACCGCGTTGCTGTAAGCGCGGTAATTCCTCTCGTAAAATCGAGGGCTTGGTAATCATCCAAGGCGCGAGGATCATCAAGCGACTTTTCTCCGGCTCAGCAAACACACGGGTTAAACAATCATCCATCGAGCGCCGCTCAATCAGACCGCCATCTTTCGGGCAATACGGCGTGCCGCAGACCGCCCACAGCACTCGACTGAAATCCGCAATCTCGGTGACAGTTGCCACCGTGCTACGCGGGCTTCCGCCACCGCCAGTGCGTTGCTCCAACGCGATCACTGGCGACAAGCCTTGGATAAAATCTACATCTGGTCGCGGAATTTGCTCCAGCACCATGCGCGCCTTGGTCGATAGACTATCAATATACTTCCGGTAGCCCTCCGCATAAATCGTATCAAATGCGAGCGACGACTTGCCCGAACCGCTCACCCCGGTGATCACCACCAATTGATTACGCGGAATCTTAAGGCTGATATTCTTTAAGTTATGCTCACGCGCTCCCTTAACGGAGATCGAATCGGCATGTATTGGCGGCAACGATTTCATAAATATAAACCATACCGATAGAGGCGCCCGCATCAGAGCGCAAGAGCGCGGGTGGATTGATTGCAGCAGCGACTAGCCAGGCCAATGGTTCGGCACCAGAAAATGCGGCTCCTCTGCATCCGGCAGCACAAACATCACGCAGCGTTGAGCGCTCGCGGCGTGCAACGCTGAGACGGATACGCGTGGCAATGACTCGCGCAGCGCCGCAGTCATCTCAACCGGCCACAGTGGTTTAGGAACCATACAGACTTCTGAGATTCCCGCAAAAAAGCGCTGCCAATCCTGCGCATACAGCCAACAACCCTTTCGGCAATCCGCGCGCACGCTTTCCGGCAAAGGGCACTCAGCCACTCCCATCGGATAAAAGATACAGCCGTAGATCAATTGACGCACCTCAACCCGCTCACAGCCCCAACGCTCACGCAATAAGGACATCGCCTCTGGTCGTTGCGCCAATGGCAACTGATGCGTGCGCATGTGCTGTAACTTACGCTGCCAATTATCGTGCGGATCCGGCCCGGGAAATTGCCAACCGTCTGCAGTCGGCACGCCAAGATAAAACTTAACCGCCAGTTCAAGTTGAAAAACTTGCTGTGTGCGCACAGCGCGTAGGATGTAATCCATTTCTCCCAAGGTGATCTGCTTGCGATCAAACACTTGCACATGATCCGCGAGCAGCTCCAGTTGATCCGATTCGCGCAGCAGCAAACGCAGCGCGTCCTCATATAAATGCCCAAGCTTCTGATTGGTATTCAAGCGCATGCCCGAGGTCGGCATGCCGAGCAGAGCACGGTCCAATGACGCGGCTTCTGGCAAAGCGCCGACGAGCAGAGGAGCGTCTTTTATACTCTGGAGCAATGCGTTGGAGTGAAGATTATTCATAAGGCGAAAAGATGAGCATCATCATGTCGTCAGACATTCGCAAGGCCTCACGTAATCACGGGGCTAAATCCGAACACGCAATTTAATCGCGGGATAAACCCGCTCGCTACAATGATTCATTCGTAGCGACTGGCTTTACGCCAGGAGTCCTAGAGCGTTACGTCGCAAGGTAAGTATGCCCACGAAGGATCTCTGCATATTCATCGAGCATACGGGTGCCTTCGCGTGGCTTGATGATGTCGGCCTTGGTGGCGCGATCGATTTGTTTCTTCAGTTGGCGCGTCAAGATGTGACCATCGTACTGCGTGAAGCCGAGCACGTCGTTCACTGTAAAGCCCTTGATACTATCTTCGATGTAGAAGCCGTTCTCCTCATCGTCCTCAAGGAAGACATGCACCTCATTCACACGGCCAAACAGGTTGTGTAAATCGCCCATAATGTCCTGATAAGCGCCGACTAAAAAGATACCTAGGTAGTAAGGATCCTTGGCATTGAGCTCATGCAAACGAAGTGTGCTACGCACATCTTCTACATCTGTGAATTTGGAAACTTTTCCCTCACTATCGCAAGTAATGTCAACTAAAGTAACATCGACATCCGGCGACTCATTGAGCCGATGCAGCGGCGCGATCGGGAACAGTTGATCGCAAGCCCAATGGTCAATCAGCGATTGAAAGACCGAAAAATTGCAGACGTATTGCTCGGCCATCATCTGCGGCAGCGACTCTAACTCTTCTGGCGTATAGCCCTCCCCCTTGCCTTGTTCAGCCAGCTCCTTGCAAATCTTCCAATAAGTCGCATCGGCCTCAGCCTTTTCAGCGAGATCGAGATAGCCGAGTGAAAAGAGGTTATTGGCCTCTTCCTTCTTCTGCTGCGCATCGTGGTAGCGCTCCAAAGGACTGGAGCCATGCTCGTTCACTAAAATCGCCTGAAGATCGCGTAAGATTGGGTTGCGCTTCTTTTTCTTTGCGATCTTCGGATCGACTGAAGTTTTCGAAATACGATCACAGACGCGGGTGACAAGGATCGAGTGCGGCGCGACAATCGCTCGCCCACTCTCGGTCACAATATCTGGCACCTCGACCCCTGCATCTGTGCAAACAGTCTTAATATTATAGACCACATCGCGCGCATACTCGCGCATGGTGTAGTTCATCGAGCTCTCGTAGTTACTGCGCGAGCCATCGTAATCGACGCCGAGGCCACCGCCGACATCCATCAGCCGCATAGGGAAGCCCATCTTTTTCAGCTCACAGAAGAAGCGCGTGGCTTCGACGGTGGCTTTTTTAATGGTCTGAATATTGGGCACCTGCGAGCCGATGTGGAAATGAATGAGTTGCAGGCAATCCTCCAAGCCCGCGCGTTTGAGGCGGCGCGTGGCATCGATAATCTCAGGACTGGTCAGGCCGAACTTGGCATCCTCCCCTGAGGAGCTGGCCCACTTTCCTTCACCGGAGGTGGACAGCTTGATTCGGAACCCAATCAACGGCCGCACGCCAAGCTTCTTACTCAACTGAATGATGCGTGGCACCTCACTGAGCTGCTCGACTACGAGGAAAATCTCTTTGCCCAGGCGTCGACCCTGGAGCGCGAGTTTTATAAATTCATCATCCTTGTAGCCGTTGCAGATGATCAAGGACTTCAGGTTTTTGTGCATCGCCAGAGCGATCATCAGCTCTGGTTTGCTGCCGCACTCCAGCCCGTAGTTAAACGCCTGACCTGCGTCTTGGATCTCTTCGATGACTTCGCGCAGTTGGTTGACCTTGATCGGAAAGACGCCGCGATACTTGCCTGCGTAGCCCTCGTCTTTGATGGCTTGTGCAAACAGCTCGTTTAAATCCACGACACGGGTGCGCAGTAGATCCTGAATACGAATTGTCAGCGGTGGTTTGAGCCCTTTGCTAATCGCCTCGGTGACAATATCATGGATACGAATACTGCGTTGATCACGCGACGGGTGCACCAACATAAAACCATCCTCATCGACCGAGAAATGCCCACCGCCCCAGCGCTTGAGACCATAATAGTCTTCAGCATTGGCGATCGTCCAATCGTTCTCAGTCGGTTCGGTGGTTTGCTTCATAAGTGGTCGCTGTTGTCGTCTTTGATGAATGGACGCGAAAAATGACGTATAGATGAACCCTTAGAAAGCAAAAAAGGAAGCGAGACAGCTCACTTCCTTTAAAAAACGTCAACCACTCGATCAAACGAGCGCGCCTTGAATTTAGATCAATTCGGCGTAAGCCGCTGGCTTCATCAAATCGGCGACTTGCGAATCGTCGGTCAGACGGATTTTCAACAGCCATCCTTGAGTAAACGCTTGCTGATTGACCAGCTCCGGAGCGGAATCAACTTCCTCATTGATTTCAGTCACTTCACCGCCGAGAGGCATATATAGGTCAGATGCCGCTTTGACCGACTCGACCACACCGAAGGTATCTCCGATCTCAAGCGTCGCACCCAGCTCAGGGAATTCGACAAAAGTAATATCGCCTAAGCTCTCTTGAGCATAATCGGTAATCCCGATCGTCGCAGTGCCATCATCGTGCAACTGGATCCATTCGTGATCTTTAGTATAAAGGTAGTCAGCAGGTAATTCGCTCATAAGACATGAAAATCTCTGAAGATCGTCTAGTGTCAATTCTTCTACTCGAAGAATTCGAGGATTTGCTCAATGATGTATTTATGCTCAAGCGGAGTGATCTCACCCGCTTGCAGCTGACGGTCAGCTTTGAGTGCTTGCTGTCCCATACGCTCGAACGGATCAGCTCCAGTCGAATTCGGCACCAGCTCACTCTTCATCTTCGCTTCCATGACACTGGGCTCTAGATCATGATAATAGCCGAGGTCTTGCGATAAGCCAAAACGGATGAAATTCTGACTCTTGTCATTCGGCACTGGGGTGAAATATTTAACCGCAGGATTGTATCCCTCTTTCTCAAGACGAATCTCGTGGCTCAATTTACGAGGAAGATTAACAGTCAATGGCGTGATGCCAGTCGCATTGCCATCAATATAAACACTCGCTTCCGCAGGGAACGAAACGATCACGACTGCCTGCGGCTTGCCCTCATCAAAAGAAGCACATGCTGAAAAAAGAAGCGCGAGCGCCAACGCGGGAATTATGTAAATCGGATATTTCATTCAGTCGAAATGGGTAAAGTAGTAATAAAGATGTAAATCTAGCCGTTTGCGTGATTATCGGTCAAGACTTTAGCACCAATTATTTATAATGATAAAACCGACATGGAATGGCTAAATGTGCTTGAACATTCGCACTCGCCTCAATCAACATACTTTTTAGCAGGCCGACAATGACGACTCTTGAAATGCCCTCATTTCCAGCGACTGGCCACCTTCTAATGATATTTACTTTCACCCTAGCAATCGCCTTCACGATCGGAGTCTCCGCGCTGTGCTCCATTCTTGAAGCGATGATCCTCAGCACCACCACCGCTGAAATCGAAGGGCTCAAGAAAACGCATCCAAAAAGAGGTGAAAAACTGGAAAAGTATAAGATTGAACTGGCAGAGACCAGCTCCGCGATCCTCAGTCTCAACACCATCGCCAATACGCTCGGTGCCACCATGGTCGGTGGGCTTGCGGTTAAGATTTGGCCTGAAGATGCCAATATCCTGTTTAAAGTCTCCGCCGCAATGGCCCTCGCCATCCTGTTTTTCTCTGAAATTATTCCCAAAAATATGGGCGTGCTGTATCGTCCAGCCCTGCAGCCGATATTGATCTACCCGCTAACTTGGGTCTGCGCGATCATGGCTCCGCTGTCTAGCATCGTCGCGGTGCTAGTGCGCCTATTGCTCAAACCAGCTGAAACCACCACCGATAGTGACGAAGAAATCCTCTTACTCGCCGAGAAAAGCGCGAAGGAGGGCACCCTCACATCGAATGAGCGTGAGGTGATTCACAACGCACTCAGCCTCGATGAAGTGCTCGTTGACCAGATCATGACACCGCGCACCGTGCTTTACGCGATCGATGAAGAAGAAACCGTCGGCTCCTTATTCGAGAAAGAAAGCAACCTTCCCTTTGCTCGCATCCCTACCTACCGCGATGAAACCGAAAACATCACGGGCATCGTCCGCCGCCGCGATATCCTCAGTGCTAAGGCGAAAGACCAAGACGATCGAACGATTGCTTCGATGGCCAGCGAAGCTATTTACATCCCTGACAACGCGACAGTCGATGATGCCCTGCAGATCTTCCTCAAGAAACATCAACAACTCGGCATCGCAGTCGATGAGTTTGGCACCATCTCCGGCGTCATCACGATGGAAGACGTCATCGAACACATTATTGGCCAAGAAATATTCGAAGACGACGATCCAGCCATCGACATGCGCGAACTCGCTCGTCGCCAGCAGTTTGCAAGCAAGCACAAGAGCCGCAAAGGCTAGCATGAAGCACGCACTAAAGGAGTGTGGGCGACCCCGCCCACGGCACCCCTCGGCCACGCGCGCACTCGAACCTCAAAGAAAACGTGGGCGACCCGCCCACGGCACATCCGCAGCCACACGCGTCCGCGAAAATCAAAGAACACGAGGGCGAGTCGCCCTCCCTCCTTTCCCTAACACTTCTTCACGTTTACCTCACAGCGACGCTCTCGGCATACGCCCGCGCAAAATAAGTCAGGATCATATCAGCCCCAGCCCGACGAATCGCCAGCAGCGACTCATCTCGGCAACGCTCCAGATCGAGCCAGCCCCGTTCCGCAGCCGCCTGGAGTTGTGCATATTCACCGGAAACCTGATAGGCAGCGAGTGGCAACTCCGTCGACTCCCGTACTTCGCGGATGATGTCCAAATACGGCCCTGCAGGCTTGACCATCAGCACATCCGCACCTTCCTCTTCATCCAAAGCCACCTCAATCAACGCCTCGCGACGATTACCGGGATTCAGCTGATACGTACGCTTATCCAAATGCTGGGTGCCAGCGCTACTAGCGCTGCCCACCGCATCACGGAACGGGCCATAAAAGGCTGATGCAAACTTTGCTGAGTAGGCCATGATATTGGTCTTCTCAAAGCGATTATCATCCAGAGCCGCGCGGATCGCACCGACACGACCATCCATCATATCCGAGGGAGCTACAAAATCGGCGCCCGCCTCAGCAGCGAGCACTGCCATCTCAGCAAGAATTTCGACCGTGGCATCATTGACCAAATCGCCCGCCTGCACATCGAACAATCCATCGTGGCCATGCACCGTATACGGATCGAGCGCGAGGTCGGTGATCACCGCCATCTGAGGCAGCTCTGCCTTAATCGCCCGAATCGCCCGCAGCACCAACGTGCCAGGGTTCAAGGCCTCACGCCCATCGTCGGTCTTCAACGAATCGTCCAACTTCGGAAACAGTGCTACCGCTGGTATCCCCAACGTGGCCAGCTCACGGCATTCCGCGATCAATAGCGCAATCGTCAGACGCGAAATACCGGGCATCGACTCGATCGGCTCCGCAGCACCGTCGCCATCAATCACGAAAATCGGCTGAATTAAATGATGCACTTGCAACTCCGTTTCATTTGCCAAAGCACGTAAGGCAGCAGTACGGCGCATACGACGTGGGCGATGTATTAGGTCCAAGCGGAAGTCAGAAGAAGCAGTCATACGCAGCACCATGACGACTCCTTCACTCATTTCAAGCCGAACTGTTTTATCCTCATTTCAAACTTCACACATCAGTTTTCCCCCGTCACTCTGCCCTTTTACTTTTTCAGTTTGTTGCTTCACTTGCCCAAAGGGCACCCAGTTCACTCCGCCCTTCGGGGTCAGCTCGGCAGACCTCGCAGATTATCTACGCGCGACTCGCGCTTCGTGCCACTTTCCAAACTTCACACTTTTCCACCTTCACACTTTATCAAATGTCCGTTCAACTTTACGACACCCTCAGCCGATCCATCAAAGCACTCGCTCCCTTAAGTGACCAAGCGCTACGATTCTACTGCTGCGGCCCCACCGTGTATGGCCCGGCGCATATCGGCAACTTTCGCACCTTTTTGATTCAGGACGTGTTACGCCGCGTCGCGGAAGCCGACGGCATTGAGGTGAAGCACGTGCGTAATATCACCGACGTCGACGACAAGACGATTCGCCGCTCGATCGAAGCAGGCCTTTCCTTGGGCGAATTCACCGCCAAATGGACCGCCAAATTCCACACCGACTGTGAGCTGCTCAACATGCGCCCACCGAGTATCGAACCAAGTGCCGTGGCGCACATTCCACAACAAATCGCCCTAGTTGAAACGCTCATCGAAAAAGGCCATGCCTACGCGACCGATGACGGCTCAGTCTATTTTCGCGTCAACTCCTTCGAAGACTACGGTCGCCTCTCTCGCCTCAAGCAGCGCGAATTGAAGACTCAGGTGGAAAACTCAGCAGGCGAAGTTAACGACGCCGATGAGTATGACCGCGAGTCCGTGACCGACTTTGCTCTCTGGAAAGGCCGCAAAGCCGAAGATAAAGGCAACTACTGGACCAGCCCGTGGGGTGAGGGACGCCCTGGTTGGCACCTAGAGTGTAGCGCCATGGCCGACGCAGCCTTCGGCGGCGAAACCATTGATCTACACGGCGGCGGCATCGACCTGTGCTTTCCGCACCACGAAAATGAGATTGCACAGTCCGAATGCGCCCACGGCCACGACTTTTGCAAGCATTGGTTCCATAGCGCTCACCTGATGGTTGAGGGTGCCAAGATGTCCAAAAGCCTCGGCAACCTCTACACGCTGGACGATCTTCAGCAAAAAGGCTTCAGCCCGATGGTCGTACGCTACACACTGATCGCCGGCAGCTATCGCCAGCAGCTCAACTTCACTTTCGACGGTCTGCACGCCTCACACAGCGGACTCAGCAAAATCGAGCGTTTTGCCGAGTCATTACTCGCAGTCACTGGCGAAGACAAGGCAGCGATGAATCACTACATCACCGCCGACGCGCCCGAAGACTTCGGCCGCTTGGTTAAGGCGTGGGACGCCCTGCGCAACAACCTCAACACCGCAGCCTGCCTGGGTGCGATCTTTGGCGTGATCGGCTCCAACCCCGCAGCATCAATCGATGCGGACGGCGCACGTGCAATGCTCAAAGCACTGGGCACATTACTTTACGCGCTCGGCTTGCAACTATTTACCGTCGAACAAGCCACGGTCGATGCGCCCGAAACAATCGTCGCCCTCGCTCAGGCCCGCTGGGACGCCAAGCAAGCCAAAGACTGGGGTAAAGCGGACCAACTACGCGACGCCTTGCTCGCTGAGGGCTGGGTGGTGAAAGATAAAAAAGACGGCTTTGATTTAGAATTAAAATAATCAACTTGTACCAAACTCGAGTTCGTGGGCGGCGCACGTAAAAAGACCGCAAGAAATTATCCCTCTGGTTTGAATTTATCCCCTACCAAAGCCTCTAAAGAAGACACTGGGAACGAGCAAAAATCAACGCTTGGAAGCTACCTCGCTGCGAAGTACTAGAAAATTTCCTGCAACTTTTTAAAATACATCACGATCCCTACTGCGAATCTTCAAATATAACATCAAAAAACCATGAAACTGTTACTAAAAATACTCTTCGCTGTCTCCGTTGCATTTTTTACCACAAGCGCCTCCGCCGAAATTGACGCCGGCAGAGATTCCGCAAACTACTACAAAACATTTCCAGATAAATGGGATGAGAACAAAATCAGTATCGACTGCGTGTCCGCTAAACGAATCAACGGCGGGCCACAGGTCGAAGGAGTCGTCTTCTTTGGCGCGCAAACCATCGATGATAAAAACAAAGCCCCCGGCGGTGGCATCGTCGTGGCCGTCCTAGAGGGCGACGTTGAGTCCTTCGTCCGTAAATACGGCACCGTGGTCGAACGCACTCCAGGCAGTTCCGAGAAAGTCGAAAACAAACGACTAACTGGTATCTTTCATCAACTCGAACGCGGGCACGTCTACGTCGATGAATCTGGCGAAGCGCACGCCCTAATCCTCGCTCACGTCGAGAATGCCAAAGGCGCCATTCGCTATGGCGACGGCATCCCATCCGGTGATGCAGGTCACCGCGGACACAAGAAACGCAAATAATACAGTCGCTAAAACTTCAATTGCACAGCGTCGCCCCGAAACGGGCGACGTTTTTTTACGCCGACTAATACCGACCAGTTCCCGGCACCATGCGAAGGCCCATCAAAATCCATCGGTTGTATAACGGTGCCAGCGGAGCCATTCTCCCATCGATTAGGATCCAGTCCCGCTTTCACCTTCGGTTGCTTCAAAAAGTCGGCTGGATTCGATAACTCCTGCCAAACCACTGGGAGAAAAGAGGCGCCGCACTTACACAGCAACGGGCCCCGAGTATTCGTGACCAGCATGCGGCTCGATGATTGCCTTTGGACAGACGTCGAAGTTCGGCGCGTCTGCCCAAAACCGATCAACGACTGAGGCGAGGCTTTCCCTATCTGCTGGGTAAAAATGTCCAGCGACGGCGGGTTCTCGTATAATGCCGATATTAAGCTCCTTGCTTAGCCACTTGAGGAATTAATATAAGAACAATTTCCCCGACTTCAAATCGCCCCCCCAATTGATTTACGGATAATAAAGAGTACACTGTACTAATCAAGCCAGCGCAATCCTACCAATAACCTAACGTCTAATTACCATGATGAAAACAGACCGATCCGATTGGGGAGACCAGACGTGACTCAATCAACCTGCGAAAATCCCACTGAAGGCTGCGCGAGTCCTCTAATTCGAATGCGGCTTTATTTTTCAATTGATGCCAAAGATTCTCCACATTTCAGATCTGCACTTTGGGCCAGCCTATCTGCCTGAGGCAGGTGAGGCATTGCAAGCGATCGCCCCCTCCCTCGATGCGAACGTTATTGTAATTAGCGGAGACTTTACACAGCGAGCCAAACGACAGCAATTTGAGCAGGCACGCCGCTTCGTCGATCGTCTGCCTAAAGTGCCGATGCTGCTAATTCCAGGTAATCATGACGTGCCACTCTACCGAGTCGCGGAGCGCTGGATGAGGCCACATGATTTATACCGCGAACTGATCTGCCCCGACCTAAACCCAGTGTTGCAACTCGACGGCTTGGTATTGCTCGGCATTGATTCGACCTCGCCGCGACGCACGATCTCCAACGGTCGCGTGCATCAGGATCAATTAGAACGTTGCGCGGAACTATTCGCCGAACTACCGCCCGAAACCATGCGAATCGTGGTGGCGCATCACCACTTCGCTCCGTGCCCAGACTACATCCATGATCGCACTATGCCTAAAGCACGACGCGCGATCGACAGTTTCGTTGAACAGGGAGTGGAAATGATCCTCGGCGGGCACCTGCACCGGTCCTACATCGGCAATTCGCTGGATTTTTTCCCGGGTACCAATCGGGATCGTGGCATCACCATCGTGCAATGCGGAACCACCACTTCAAGCCGCGGCCGAGGCCGCGAGCGTAACGAAAACACCTTTAACCTGATCGATGTATTACCCCATCTATTGACCGTTATTCATTACCTATACTTCGAGAAGACAGGAAAGTTCGCCCCCATTAGCCAGCACCTCTTTCCGCGAATGGGACGGCCCGGCGGGCCAGCACATTTGGCCGCAGCTAATCCCTTCACAACAACGGAATCATGACTGCGCTCAAGAAAATTGGTGGCGAAAAACGAAAGCTGGTTATTCTGGCGGTCGCAGTGGCGGTCGGCGCGGCGCTTACTTGGTATGTGAAAAACTATGTTTCGCTGGAGGCGCTGGTCGCACAGGAAGAGAAAGTCCGTGAGGCGATCGATCGACGACCGTGGCGTTCGTTCGCGCTGGGCCTCGTTATTTACTCGGTCGTCTCGCTGGTGCCCGGCACTTCAGGAAAGTCTGTCGTATTCGCCTGGCTGTTTGGATTCTGGCAAGGCCTCGCACTTATAATCCTTGGCCTTACCACCGCCGCGATGGTGATTTTTAACCTCAGCCGCTACGTTTTCCAGGACTGGATCAAGCGCCGCTATGGGCGTTTTCTCGCGGGGCTGGACAAGCACCTGCACCGAGAAGGCGCCTTTTATTTGTTAACCCTGCGCATGGCACATTTCCCGTTCACCATCGTCAATCTCGTCAGCGGCGCCAGCGGGGTGCGGACTCAAACTTTTTGTTGGACTACGTGCGTCGGCTTAGTGCCCGGATCAGCGGTGTTCGCCTACGTCGGGATCCGCATGCCGTCGCTGAACGAACTGTCCACCCACGGCGCCGGCTCTTTATTCGACAAACCACTCATCGCGGCGCTCGCCACCAGCGCGGCCTTCCCTTTCGCATTTCGATTCGTCGCTCGGAAACTGGGACTACTCAAAGATAAAGACGGCGGCCCCGACAGTCTAGCCACCGACCAATCATCCTAACTTGAATGCTTATGATCACGTTCCCCTCCACCACTCTCCTCTGGCTTCTCGGTGCACTGCTGGCCGCTCTCGTCGCGGGATCGGTGGCGCGTTTTGCCAGCCTGCGCAATGCCGACGAGACTTTACGGCACAAGCGCCTTGCTAGCCTCCGCACGTGGTGGATTCTGGCTATCGTGTGGGGCGGTTGCCTGTTGTTGGGGCATTTGGGCATCTGCCTGCTACTGACTGTCGTCAGCATCGTGGCCTTCTACGAATACGCCGGACTGCTCGGCATACGCGAAAGCCAACGCCCTGCGGTGTTAGCGGCCTATGCCATCGCAGTGATTAATTATTTGCTCATCCTGTTTAATCAGGCGGCGGCCTTTGTCGTCTTCGTTCCCCTCGGTGCCCTCGCGATTGTCTCAGTGGTGCAGATCCTTCAAGGGCAGGCCAAAGACTACATCCGCATCACCAGCGGGATCTTCTGGGGCATGATGACTTTGTTCTATGGGATGGGACACGCGGCCTACCTCTTTATCCATCCCGCTTTCGCGGGCGGCCCCGCCGGTCCGGCCGGTTGGTTTCTCTATTTGATGATCCTGACTGAATCCAACGACATTTTCCAAGCACTGGTCGGGCGCTCAATCGGTGCTGACAAACGGCACCTAATTACACCCACCCTATCGCCGAATAAAACCTGGCAAGGGTTTTTCAGCGGTCTGCTAGCAACCCTCGCTCTGGCGATCTTACTGGCCCCTTGGCTGACGACTCTCAATCACATAAAAGAGCCGTTGCTGCTGGGACTGGTGGTCGCGATCGCTGGCTTTTTTGGCGATATAAACATGTCGGGCATCAAACGAGACAGCGGCGTCAAGGACGGCAGTCACTTACTACCGGGGATGGGCGGTTTAGTCGACCGGATCGACAGCCTCACCTTTACCGCGCCGGCTTTTGTTTATTTATTGGGAGCGTGGCTCGTATGAAAAACGAGGCACGTATAGACCGATTCGTCACAATCCCAAATATCATCTGCCTGCTCCGTATGCTGGGGTCCATCGTGCTGGTGGTGCTGGCGGTCAACGGCCGCGATCAGGTGTTTTTATGGCTGTTTGTCGGCCTTGCGATGAGCGATTGGGTCGATGGCAAACTGGCGAGCCTACTCAATCAACGCTCGGTGTGGGGACCCAGCCTCGACAGCTGGGCCGACGCAGCGCTTTACCTCGCCTTGCTGATCGGCGCGGTCTTGCTGCGCGGGGATGTGTTGCAGTCGGAATTGCAGTGGATCCTGCCAGCGCTGGGCAGCTACGCACTTTCTACCCTTGCTGGTTATTGGAAATATCGGCGCTGGCCAAGCTACCATACCCGCGCCGCCAAGACTTCGTGGTTTCTTATTTTAGTCGGCGCCGGATGCCTGCTCGGCGGCTGGAACTTGTGGCCACTACGCA
>Ga0302125_10000654_pt1 | contig 18562 bp, 18 predicted proteins | sample CB4_surface_MG_FD_203111 | JGI IMG/M metagenome (GOLD analysis project Ga0302125, IMG submission 203111) | Marine microbial communities from Western Arctic Ocean, Canada - CB4_surface | ecosystem: Environmental > Aquatic > Marine > Oceanic | place: Canada: Western Arctic Ocean | collected... | reverse complement strand
TGTCTGGCGACTTCAGTTTTTCCAACGCCTGTGGGACCACTAAATAAAAAGCTACCAATAGGCCTATTTTCCGGACCAATCCCACTTCTCGACATTTTAATAGCATTTGTTAGGGACTGTATTGCTTTGTCTTGGCCAAAAATAACAGCTTTAAGGTCTCTTTCTAGATTTTTTAGTGAATTTCGATCATCCTTGTTTATATGTTGAGGCGGGATTTTTGCAATTTTAGCAATTACATCCTCTATTTCTCTTGTCCCAATATTTTTCTTTTGTTTATTTTTAGGGAGAATTTTTTGAGCTGCTCCAGCTTCATCTATTACATCTATAGCTTTATCTGGTAAATGCCTTTCATTAATAAATTTTGCAGATAGTTCTGCGGCACTTACTAAAGCATTGTTAGAAAATTTAACTTGATGGTGATCTTCAAAATGAGCCTTTAAACCTTTAAGTATATCAATTGTAGTTTTGACGCTTGGTTCTTCAATATCTATTTTTTGAAATCTTCTTGTTAAAGCATGGTCTTTTTCAAAAACAGTCCTATATTCCTGGTAAGTTGTTGCACCAATACATTTAATTGTTCCTCTAGCAAGAGCAGGTTTTAAAATATTTGATGCATCAAGGGTGCCACCACTTGCTGAACCGGCTCCTATTATCGTGTGAATTTCATCGATAAATAGTATAGAATTTTTTTGTTCGTTAAGTTGATTAATAACAGTTTTTAGTCTTTGTTCAAAATCTCCTCTATATTTAGTTCCTGCAATGAGGGCACCTAAGTCTAAGGAGTAAATAACCATATTTTGCAATATTTCAGGGATAGTTTTATCTACAATTTTTTTTGCTAGTCCTTCAGCTATAGCTGTTTTTCCAACTCCAGCCTCACCAACAAGCAAAGGATTATTTTTCCTTCTACGACATAGTATCTGAACCACTCTCTCCACCTCTGAGTCTCTACCAATTAAGGGGTCAACCTTACCTTCAGCAACTAATTTATTAAGGTTTATTGTATAGGTTTCTATTCCCTTGGAAGTTTTAGAGTTCACCTCAGCTTCTTCTTGTGGCGCATTTTTTTCTTGGTTGTCAGCCACCCTTTCTATTCCGTGAGCTATAAAGTTAACAACATCAAGTCTGGTTATTGTTTGCTGACCAATAAAGTAAACAGCATGAGAGTCTTTTTCACCAAATATTGCAACTAAAACATTGGCACCTGTAACTTCTTTTTTACCAGAGGATTGAACATGGAGCATTGCTCTTTGAATGACTCTTTGAAAACCTAAAGTAGGTTGGGTATCAACTTCTTCTGTCCCGGAAATTAAAGGGGTATTTTCTTCAATATGCCCAGAAAGCTCTTTTCGTAATTTCTCGAGATCTGCTCCACAGGCCTTTAATACTTCTGAGGCTGATGGATTATCAAGCATAGCTAACAAAAGATGTTCAACTGTTATTAGTTCATGGCGCTTTTGTCTAGCGTCCATAAAGGCCATATGTAAACTCACTTCTAATTCTTGTGCAATCATAAATTAAACTATATCTTTTCTATAATACATTGCAAGGGGTGTTGTGATTCTTTTGATAAATTTAATACTTGACTCATTTTAGTTTCTGCAATCTCAAGTGGATAAGTTCCACATATTCCAATACCTTCAGTATGTATCTGTAGCATTATTCTTGTCGCCTCTTCAGAAGATTTATTAAAAACTCTTTGTATTGCACTTACAACAAATTCCATTGGGGTAAAATCATCATTTAGAATTATGACTTTATATACGCTAGGAAGTTTAGGTTTTATTTTTGTTTCTTTTATTTTTAAAACTTCTTTGTAATTATTTTCAGTCATTTTTATAATCTATTTTGATAAATTTTTACATTCTTCACTATTTTTTCTTGAGCATTAATAATTTCAAAGGTTATATTATTTATTTTAAAGCTAGTATTGGGCTCTGGTATGTCTTCAAAAAACTCTAATATAATTCCATTTAAAGTTTTTGGTCCGTCTGTTGATAGAGAGAGGTTTAATTTTTTATTTAGTTCCCTAATTGATATTCCTCCATCAACAATCCAACCATTTTTATCGAAAATTATTTTAGTTTGTTTTGTTGGGAGTTCAATATTAAATTCACCAATTACTTCCTCTAAAATATCTTCAAGTGTAACTAGCCCAATAAATTCTCCGTATTCATTTACAATTAGACCTATTTTTTCTTGGTTATCTTGAAATAGCTGCATTTGTTTATAAATAGTTGTTCCAGAGGGTATAAAATACGGCTCATCTATAAGCATTACTAAAGTTTCTGTTGTTAATGCATCCAACCCATCCTTAATAATAAATTTAAAGACTTTGTTAACCTCTAAAATACCAAATATTTCATCATTTTCTTTTTTCTTAACTAAAATTCGGTTCCGGTGAAAGTTAGTAATTTTTTCCAGTATTTCTTCGGCGGATTGATTAAGGTTAATGGATTCAATATTTGTATGAGGCATCATAATGTCATCTATAGTAATTTTTTCTAAATCAATTAGGTTTAGAAAAATTGATTTATTTTTAAGAGGAATAAATTTCCCAGACTCTCTAATGATACTTTTTAATTCGTCCATAGTGATAAGGTCACTATCCGAAAAGTTTGCTTTTATATTAAATATTTTCAATATGCCTAAAACAAAAATATTTATAAAAAAGACTATTGGATATAAAATTTTAAGGAGGGGGTAGAGCAAAAAACTACAAGCTAAGGCCAGTTTTTCTGAATGAGCAGCTGCTATTACCTTTGGAGATATCTCACTAAAAATTAGAATAAGAAATGTTGTAATTAATGTTCCAGCCATGATAATAATTTCTTGATTACCAAACATTTGCACAGCAATTATTGTGACTAATGTTGCTGAAGCTGCATTTGAAAAGTTATTGCAAAGTAATATTACACTTAATAGCTTATCTGTCTCTTTGAGAAGCTTATCAGCTAGTTTTGCGCCTTTGTTACCCTTTTGAGCTAAATGTTTTAATCGATATTTGTTTACCGACATTAAGCTGGTTTCAGCAATTGAAAAAAAAGCTGAAATAATTAGCAACGAAGCCAAGAGGATTAATTGATACGTGAGGGAGATATTGATCACAGTAATTAATTATGAATCTATATTATCTTTATTTTGATCTGTTTGAGTTACAGCTAAATTATTTTGGTTTGTGCCAAGCCAGATGGCCATAGGACAGCCAACCATAATTGAAGAATAAATACCAAATAAAATCCCAATTGTTAGAGCTAAAGCAAAATTATGTAATATTTCACCACCAAAAATTAACATAGCAATTACTACGGTTTGAGTTGATAGGTGTGTCATTATTGTTCGCGACATTGTTCTTGTTATAGCGTTATTAACTACTTCAGTTACTTTAGCCCTTCGCATTTTTGGAGATCTAAAATTTTCCCTTACTCTGTCAAACACTACTACTGACTCATTTACAGAGTAACCAAGTACAGCAAGTACCGCGGCTAAAACTGTTAAATTAAATTCCCACTGGAAGTAAGCAAAGAAGCCTAATATTATGATTACGTCATGAAGGTTTGCAACAATCGCTGCTACAGCAAATCGCCACTCAAATCGCAGCCATAAATAAACCATTATCCCTAGACAAACAAACAATATAGCAAGTGCACCGTCTTCATAGAGCTCATCACCAACTTGCGACCCTACAGATTCAACTCTTTTGATCTGAACTGAAGAATCTTTTACCCGAAGTGCGCTTGCTACTTTTTCAGATAAATCAGCAATTGATAAATTGTCAGTTAATGGAAGCCTAATTAATGCATCTTTAGAAGTTCCAAAATTTTGAACTTGTGAATCCTTAATATCAATTTCATCTAAAGTTGATCTAATGCTTTCTATGTTTGCAACTTGCGGGTAACTTACTTCCATTATAGTTCCACCAGTAAAATCAACACCTAGATTAAGACCACGCGTAAAGAGGAATAAAACTGAAAAAAAGAAAATTGCGAAAGAAATAATCACAGAAATTTTCCTGTAACTCATAAAAGGTATATCTTTTTTTACTCTAAAAAATTCCATAATTTAATTGTTCTCAACTTTAAATATTTCACCAATAGAAAGTTTCTTAATTTTTCGCTTATTTCCATAAAGATAATTTACAATGCCACGAGATACAAATATAGCACTATACATCGACGTTAAAATACCTAAAACATGAACAACAGCAAACCCTTTAATTGGACCAGATCCAAACATAAATAGTGCCAACCCAGCAATCATTGTTGTTATATTTGAATCAAGGATTGTTCCCCATGCCTTTTCATATCCCATGTGAATACTTGCCTGAGGTGTATTACCATTTCTAATTTCATCACGAATGCGCTCATTAATAAGTACATTTGCGTCGATTGCCATACCTAGAGTTAGAGCAATCGCCGCTAGTCCAGGTAAAGTGAGGGTTGCCTGTATTGCTGATAACAGAGCTACTAAAAATAGTAGGTTTACTGATAATCCAATAACAGAAATCACCCCAAATAACATGTAGTAAATTATCATTAAAATTACAATGGCAACAAAACCCCATATCGTAGATTGAATCCCTTTGGTGATATTTTCTTTGCCCATACTTGGCCCAACTGTTCTTTCTTCAATTATTTCCATTGGCGCTGCCAGAGACCCTGCCCGTAAAAGTAATGCAATATCTGTAGCTTCTTGCGTATTTCTCATGCCTGTTATCTGAACTCGACCACCACCTATCTCACTTTTAATGACAGGAGCTGTGATGACTTCAGTTAAGTTTTTCTCAATAAGTAATAGGGCTATTTTTTTTCCAACATTTTCCCTGGTTACTTCTTTAAAAATATTTGATCCTGCACCATCTAGAGTTATTGAAACAACTGATTGACCAGTTTGTGAGTCGACACTAGGACCAGCATTCGTAATTCTTTCTCCGGTTAAAATTACTTCTTTTTTTACAAGAATTGGATTTTCAAATCTATCATAAAATAACTCTGTACCAAATGGAGGTTTACCATTAATAGCTTCCTCAATATTTTGAGGGTTTGACTTTTCATCATCAACCATCCTCATTTCTAAAAGAGCTGTTCTTCCTAATATTTCTTTTGCTTTTGCGGTATCTTGAACCCCAGGAAGCTGAACCACGATGCGATCTAGTCCTTGCTGCTGGATAATTGGTTCCGCTACTCCTAGTTCATTTACACGGTTATTGAGAGTTTCTAGATTTTGTTTGATTGCAAACTCGGTGATTGATTTTTTGGTTTTTTCACTGATAATAATCTTAAGTAATTGTTCATTATTAATTTTCATTTCCTTGAAATCAAAATCAGGATTAATATCACGAATAATATTCTTCCCATCTTTAAGATCTTGCTCTGTTTTAAATTTTATCTGTATGACATCATTATTTTTTTTAGCATCATAGTATGCAACACGGTCTTTCCTTAACTCAGTTCTTATATCCCTAAGGTATCCACCTGTTGTTTTTTCTAAGGCTGTTGTAAGGTCAACTTGCATTAAAAAGTGAACCCCACCCCTTAAGTCTAAACCTAAGTACATTGGAAGTGCCCCAATGTTTGTGAGCCAATTGGGGGAATTAGAAATTAAATTTAAGGCAACTACGTATTGATTACCAAGACTATCTTCAATAACAGTTTTGGCTTTCAATTGATCTTCAGCAGATTCAAGCTTTACTTTAATGCTCGATGGCTCGTAAATTAATCCCGTATTATTTAAATTTTCTAGGTTTAATTTTGATTCAACTATCTTAAGAACAGATGACTCTATTTTATCACCTGATTTGAGTGGCATTATTTGGATTGCATAAGATTCACCGTAAAAATTTGGAGTGACATAGATTAAGCTTAAACCTATTGTTAGTAGGATTAAAAAGTACTTCCATCTTGAGTATTGATTCATTAAAGTTTATTGAGAATATTAAAATCTTAAATTGATTTAATAGTCCCTTTTTCAAGTTTTGTTTGGATAGTTTGTTTTTGAATTTTTAATTCGACATTCTTACTGACTTCGACAATAGCAAATTGATTGTTAATTTTGGTAACTTTTCCAAGGATACCGCCACTCGTTGAGATTTCGTCCCCAGACTTTAATTCGTCAAGCATTAATTTATGCGCTTTGGCTTGCTTCATTTGCGGCCTGATTAACATAAAATAAAATAATACAAAAATTACAATAAATGGTAAAAGATTAGCAAGTCCTTCGTTCACAATATATATCCTCTAAAAAAGCATGATTCTATCATAAGTTAAGCCTCTATTCACTAGACTTACGGGTTTTTAAGAACTTTGTTTTGAAGGATAAAAATGTATTACCTTCAATTGCATTTCGTGCTTCACTCATAAATGTTTTATAAAAAAATAAATTATGAATCGTGTTAAGTCTTAATCCTAAAATATCACCTATTTTAAATAAATGATGTAGATAAGATCTAGAAAAATTTTTACAGGTGTAGCATTCACAGGAAGAGTCAAAAGGAAGCGGATCAGTTTTGTAACGAGCATTCTTAAGTTTGATATCACCAAATCTTGTGAATAACCAGCCATTTCTAGCATTTCTAGTTGGCATAACGCAATCAAACATATCAACCCCTTGCTCTATTGCATGCATTATATCTTCTGGAGTCCCAACTCCCATGAGGTACCTTGGCTTTTCTTTTGGCATTTGTGGAGCAATAAATTTTGTTATTCTCTTCATTTCAGCTTTGGGCTCACCAACTGACAGACCACCAATTGCATAACCATCAAAACTTATACCTTCTAAGTATGACAAAGATTCTTTTCTTAAATCTTCATACATTCCGCCTTGAATGATTCCAAATAAGGCATTTTTGCTACCTTGATGCGTTTCCTTGCTTCTATATGCCCACTTTTGACTCAGCTGCATTGAAGCTTTTGCTTCTTCAAAGGTTGCGGGGTAAGGGGTGCATTCATCAAAAATCATAGCAATATCAGAGTTTAGCTTTTTCTGAATCGTGATTGACTCTTCAGGACCCATAAAACATGTATCCCCATTTATTGGAGATTTAAATGTAACTCCTTTTTCATTAATTTTCCTCATTTTTCCAAGACTCCAAACTTGAAAGCCCCCAGAATCAGTGAGTATTGGTCTGTCCCAGCTCATAAATTGATGAAGCCCTTTATGTTGATCTATTACATCCATACCAGGTCTGAGCCATAGATGAAATGTGTTACCAAGAATAATTTCGGTGTTTATACTTTTTAATTCTTCAGGACTAATTGTTTTTACTACCCCATAAGTGCCCACTGGCATAAAAACAGGAGTATTAATTTGGCCGTGAGGTAAGGTAATTATGCCTGACCGAGCCTCTTTATCTTGTGCAATAAGTTTGAATTTCATTTTAATAAATAATACTTAGTAATTTAAATTTAAGTACATTATAGATATAATTTTTCAAAACAATGATTAATAACTCATTCTAGGATAAAATTTGGTTCTAATATGAAAATAACAAACGAAAAAATAAAAAAAGATCTATTAGGAAAAAAAAGTTTTTATTTATTGCCTAATATTTTTACAACAGCTTCCTTGTTCGCTGGTTTTTACGCAATCGTCCAGTCAATGAATGGAGCATATGATCACGCATCAATTGCAATTTTTGTCGCATTAATCTTAGACGGGCTTGATGGAAGGGTGGCTAGAATGACAAATACTCAAAGTGCCTTTGGAGCAGAGTATGACAGTCTTTCTGATATGGTGTCTTTTGGAGTAGCTCCTGCTTTAGTAATATATGTTTGGGCTTTAAATCCATTGGGTAAGTTGGGCTGGATTGCAGCTTTCGTTTATTGTACATGCGCGGCTTTCAGGCTAGCAAGATTTAATGTAAAGCTAGATTTAGATAATAAGAAATTTTTTTCTGGCCTACCTTCTCCTGCTGCAGCTACATTGCTTGCAAGTTTTATTTGGATATCATTCGACAATGGCATAAGTGGTAACGATACATTTTTGGGTTTTTTTCAGATGCAGTGGTTTGCTTGGATTTTAACTATTTTTACAGCTCTTTCGATGGCTTCTGATTTAAAGTATTACAGCGGGAAAGATCTTAATTTTAGAAAAAGTCAGCCGTTTGTAGCAATCTTAGTTATTGTATTAATTTTTGGAATAATTTCACATAACCCAGCTGAAATTATTTTTCTGATTTCATTTGGATACGCTCTTTCGGGACCTTATGACTACTTTAGAAAAAAGCTAAAAGATAAAGAGAGGATATGGGATGACGAATTCCTTAAATAATAAGCTAATTATCTTTGATACCACGCTAAGGGACGGTGAACAAAGCCCTGGCGCTTCTATGACTCAAGAAGAAAAAATAAGAATCGCAAAGCAATTAGAAAGATTGGGAGTAGATATAATAGAAGCTGGTTTTGCTGCGGCAAGTCCGGGGGATTTTGATTCGATTAATGCTATTGCTAAAACTATTAAAAAAGCTACTGTCTGCTCTCTTGCTAGAGCTATTGAAGCAGATATAGTTAAAGCTGGTGCAGCAATTAAGCCTGCAAAAAATAAAAGAATACATACTTTTATTGCCACCAGTAAAATTCATATGGAAAATAAGTTACGTATGAAGCCAAGCCAAGTGCTCGCTAGAGCTGTGGAATCTGTTAAGTTGGCATTAACGTATACAGATGATGTTGAGTTTTCAGCTGAAGATGCTGTGAGATCTGATATTAATTTTCTTATAGAAGTATTCGATGCTGTAATTCAAGCGGGTGCAAAGACAATTAATGTTCCAGATACAGTAGGTTATTCGGTACCAGAATTCTGGGGACATAGAATAAAGACTCTAATCGGCAAAGTTCCCAATTCAAAAAATGTTATTTGGTCTACTCACTGCCACAACGATCTTGGGATGGCAGTTGCCAATTCATTGTCTGCTGTTCTGAATGGGGCTAGGCAGGTTGAATGTACAATTAATGGTTTAGGGGAGCGTGCCGGAAACGCCAGCCTTGAAGAGATTGTAATGGCTGTGAAGGTTAGAAAGGACATATTTAAGCTTGATACTCAAATTAATACGGAGCAAATAGTGTCAACTTCAAAATTAGTTTCTACGATAACTGGTTATCCCGTCCAACCTAACAAAGCAATTGTAGGAGCGAACGCTTTTGCGCATGAGTCTGGGATTCATCAAGATGGGGTTCTTAAGCACAGGGAAACCTATGAAATTATGCTTGCCCAAGATGTGGGGTGGGGAGCTAATAAAATTTCGCTTGGAAAGCTTTCAGGAAGAAATGCATTTAAGACTAGATTAGTAGATTTAGGGATTGAAATAGACTCAGAAGAGCTACTAAATGAAACTTTTAATCGTTTTAAGTTGCTAGCAGATAAAAAATCACAAATATTTGATGAAGATATTCATGCTTTAGTTGGTAAAGAAAATGTTACGGAATCAGCCGATAGATTTAAGTTGGTATCTCTTAAGTCCACCTCAGAGTCTGGAAAAGCACCTTGTTCAGATATTGTAATGACGGCCGATAAAATAAAGCATTCTTCAAAAGCTGAAGGAGGCGGTCCGGTTGATGCAACATTTAAAGCAATCGAGTTGGTTGTTAAATCAAACGCCGAGCTTCTTTTATTTTCAGTTAATAATATTACTTCTGGCACAGATGCTCAAGGTGTTGTAACTGTTAGGCTTGCAAGTGGCGGTCGAATTGTGAATGGCCAGGGGTCTGATACAGATATTGTTTTTGCTTCAGCCAAAGCTTACATGAATGCTTTAAATAAACTTTTTTCTAAACATGAGCGAGACCACCCGCAGGTTTAATAGGATTTTTTTTGAATTTAGCTATATTCGATCTTGACAATACTTTGCTTGATGGCGACTCTGATTATAATTGGGGCCTATTTTTGAGTAGAAAGGGAATTGTAGATCGCCTCTCTCATGAAGCGCAAAATCAACAATATTATGAAGACTATCAAGCTGGTAAATTAGATATATATAAATTCACAGAGTTTCAGTTTAAGGTTTTAAAAGATAACTCCAGGGTAATTTTAGATCAACTACGGGCTGAGTACATCGATACCGTTGTTTTGCCAATGATTACAAAAAAATCTTTCGCATTAGTTAATGAGCATAAAAAATTACAAGATCATTTATTAATTATCACAGCCACCAGCAGCTATATCACTAAACCCATAGGACTTCTTTTTGGGATAAATGACTTAATTGGAACTGACCCAGAAGAAGTTAACGGTGAATTTACAGGTAAAGTAACTGGGATTCCGTCATTCAGGGAAGGAAAGATTAAAAGGTTGGAAAGTTGGCTATCTGAAAAAAACTTAAAAATAACTGATTTTGATAAAACATATTTTTACAGTGATTCTAAAAATGACATACCTTTGTTGGAAAAAGTCAGTCACCCGGTCGCCGTTAATGCTGATGATGAATTAATGAGTCTAGCAAAAAAAAGAAAATGGCCATCAATAAATTTACGCTGATTATCTGTTAAGAAGAACTTCTAAAACAAACTTAGTCCCAAGGTAAGCTAGAAAAAGAAATGCAAAAGCCACCAAAGAGATAACTATCGCTTTTTTACCTCGCCAACCATAGGCTATCCTTCCAAATAAAAGCGTAGCGTATGACAACCAAGCAAATAATGAAAATACTAATTTATGATTCCATATAATAGTATTGCCAGAAATGTAATTAGAAAAGAAAAATCCTGAAACAAGGGTTAAAGAAAGTAATATAAAACCAAGCCAGTAGAATTTAAATAAAATAGACTCCATATTTAATAGCGATAGGTTACCTTTTAGGATAAAAGAGGTTAGTCTTGATGGGTGAAGGTTTTCTTCAAAGCACAATAAAAAGAATGACAAAATTGCTCCAAAAGCAAGCAAGCTATATGAAATTATTGCCACCATAATATGGATAGATGCATTTACTGATAAATAATTAATAACGTAATGATCTTGCTGCAATATTGGGTGACAAGCAAGTATAAAAACTGCAGGAACAAGAGCAAATAGTTCTAAACCTTTAAACGTAGCTTTCAGATTTATGATTAAAGTTATTAAGATAATGAATAAGGTGATAATTAAAAAAGTGTTAGCAAAATTTAAATTAAAACCATTTGAAAAAGTTGCGATGTAAATAAAAAATGTATGGAATAATATGCCTATTCCGATCAATTTCTTAATTGTTTGTGTGTTTGGTTTGGCTAAATTGAAAATAATTGCAATAGATGGTATCGCATAAAAAAATATAGAGGCTGTTAGTAAAATCCAGTAATTCATATTTATTTAGTTTTAATTAAATGATTTCACAATTATAATGGAAAAATGATGCAATCGATAACACAAAGAAATATATACGTATGCTTGAAAATTTAACAGAGCGCCTCCAGTCAGTAATAAAAACAATCCGCGGCCAATCAAGGTTTACTGAGGGGAATATTAGCGATGCAATGCGAGAGGTAAGAATTGCATTAATCGAAGCTGATGTCGCACTTCCTGTAGTTAAGTATTTTATTAACACAGTTAAAGAGAAAGTTTTAGGAGCTGAAGTCCTAGAGAGCGTTGCCCCTGGCCAAGCGATTATTAAAATCGTTCAGGATGAATTGACTAGTCTCATGGGGTCTGAAAATTCAGAATTAAATATTGCTGCTAAGCCGCCTGTTGTCATATTAATGGCTGGTCTCCAAGGATCAGGGAAAACCACTACAGCTGCCAAGTTAGCTAAAATACTTAAAGAAAAAAAGAAAAAAGTTTTATTGGTTAGTGCGGATGTTTATAGACCAGCTGCGATAGAGCAACTAAAGACATTGGCATTAGATCTTGGGGTTGAATGTTTTGATTCATCAATTAAAGATAAGCCTAATAATATTGCACTTAATGCTCTAGAGTACTCAAAAAAACATTTCTTCGATTTAATCATCTTTGATACTGCTGGCCGCTTAGGTATTGATGAAAAGATGATGAAAGAATTGAAACAATTACATAAGACACTATCTCCTTCAGAGACCTTATTTGTTGTTGATGCTATGCAGGGTCAAGATGCTGTTAATACAGCAAAGGCTTTCAATGATGCATTACCTTTATCTGGAATTGTCCTTACAAAGGTTGATGGAGACTCTCGAGGGGGCGCAGCTTTATCGGTAAGGTATGTCACAGGAAAACCTATAAAATTCATCGGTATTAGCGAAAAGATTGACGGCTTGGAGCCGTTTTATCCTGAGCGCATATCATCTCGTATATTGGGTATGGGAGATATTGTAGGACTGGTTGAGGAAGCACAAAAAAACGTTGATAAAAAAGAAGCTGAGAAATTAGCTGAGAAAGTTAAATCAGGTAAAAATTTTGATTTAGATGATTTCAAGAGTCAAATAGCCCAGATGAAAAAAATGGGAGGAGTTGGCGCAATGATGGATAAAATGCCGTCACAAATTTCAAATGCTGCATCTAAAATTGACCCAGAAGAAGGCGATAAATCATTAATACAAATCGAAGCAATTATTAATTCAATGACAAAGTTGGAAAAGAAAAAACCAGAAATTATCAAGGCAAAGAGAAAAATTAGAATCGCTAATGGATCAGGTGTTCAAGTTCAAGACGTCAATAAGCTATTAAAGCAATTTGTAGAAATGCAAAAAATGATGAAAATGTTTTCTAAAGGCGGTATTGGAAAGTTAATGAGAGGGCTATCTGGGAAACTCCCTGGAATGAATTAGCCATTAAATTTAATTATTATTACTTATTAGATTGACCCGACAGCATTATTACTGGATAATTCTTGGTTGCCAACGATGGGGGTTTAGCTCAGCTGGTAGAGCACCGGACTTTTAATCCGATGGTCGCGAGTTCGATCCTCGCAGCCCCTACCATTTATCTGTTAGAATAAAATCAAACAATGACTAAATACAACAATCTTTTACTCGATAATCAGCTCTGCTTTGCTTTGTATGCAGCAACTAACTCAGTTATCCGTTACTATCGATTTTATTTAAAAGAAATTGGAATTACTTACACTCAATATTTAGTTTTACTTACTTTGTGGGAAACAAAGGGCATCAAGGCCACAGAAATTGGAGTTGCTCTAAAGCTTGATTTAGCAACGGTCACTCCAATCCTTCAAAGACTAGAAGCTCTTAAGTTTATAACTCGTGAACGCTCTAAGGATGATGAGAGAGTTGTCTTAATTAAGTTAACAAAAGAGGGCTTAGCGCTTGAAGAAAATATTGCAGATATCCAGCATAAAGTTGCATGTAAGACTCATCTTTCAGAAATGGAGTTTAAGAGGCTTAAGGCTACATTAAATGACTTAACTGATGCTATGGAAATAAACGCAGAAGACCAGAGTTTATTAAAACAATGCAAATAAAAAAAGCTATGTTTACATAGCCTTTTTTAAAGTTAAACTTTTATTTTAATGGTTTATGTAAATTACTTAATACCATTAAAGGGACTGTTGTAAGGACTCTTATATCCCGCAATAGGATTTGTTACTATATCGCTTCTGAAGCTTTGAAGATCACCCATTAGTTGACTAATTTCATAATCTGGAACATTAAATGCATAGAATGTTTGCAAGCACTCAACCATAATAATATCAAATTCTCGATCAGTTATATTTAGGTGGGGGTGAGACTCTTTCATATTTTTACCACGACCAAATTCATCAGGCTGGTAAATTTTAGGACCGCCAGTTCTTTCTACAACCCAGTTAGTTAACATCACCTTAAAACCAACTTTAGTGTGAGCTGCATCATGAACTGCTTTTAATGCAGGGTTGGCGTTTAAAGCTTTATTGACATAAATCTTATCAACAACATGGTCGACAGTTAAGGCAATGTTATAAGTACCCCTAATCTCGTGTAAAGTGATTCTTCACTTTCACCACCTGCTAAAGCAAATGTTGAAAATGATCCAACAATAAAAATTGCCATTAATGAAGATAACAATTTTATATAGATATTTTTACTCATAATTACTTCTCCTATTTATTTAAAAAAGCTTAAATCTATGGTTAATTTTTCCATTATTTTAAGCATGTTCAATATTATTAGTACACTAATGATTAGTACGCAAACTATTTTAAGTAATTGTTTTTTAACGATAATGTGAATCATTATCATTCACAAATTTAAAATTATTATGGGCTTATTAAAATTTTATTTAAAAAAATAAAATAGCATGGAATTTTATTTATGTTTTTGACTCAAAAAAATATGAATAATATAAAAAAAACACTCTTATTAGCACTAATACTATTTTCACAAAATACCTTTTCTTATCCAGCACAGTCTGAACTTTTTGGGCTAAGTGAGTCAATGGTTCATATCTGGGTTACATATGGGGACGGAGTCACTGGGACAGGTTCTGGAGTAGTTTTTAAGAAAAACCATGTAGCAACAGATTGTCATGTATTTGCAGACTCAAAAGGAGTTAATGTTGTAAAAACATTCAAAAAATATGTCCCTATAGCAGTCTACGCCGATTGGGAAAATGATTTATGTATATTAAAATTTGAAAATCTTCCATTACCAGCTGTTACCATCGGGAGTTCTGAAAATATTAAGTATGAAGATAAAGTTTTTGCATTAACATTTCCTAATGATAGCCCAATACCGCTTCCTTCCTATGGAAGGATAAAGGGGTTATATCCATTTGATGGCAGTAATATAATAAGAACATCAGCAGCTTTTACAGTTGGCTCGAGTGGAGGAGCTTTATTCGATTTAAATTTTAACCTTATCGGTATAACGACATTTAAAAGTCCAGGGAGGCGATATGGAAACTTTTATTGCTTACCAGTTGAATGGATAGATAAGTTACTAAATTCAGCACCGCAAACTAATTTAGTAAGTAATGCGGCTCCCTTTTGGAGCTTACCTGATCAAGAAAAACCTTTTTTTATGCAGGTCATTATGCCAATGCAAAAAGAAAATTGGAAAGAAATGGCTAGAATTGCAAAGCTTTGGACGCAGGATAATGAAGAAAATTCTGATGCATGGTTTTATTTAGGGTTTGCGCAGAAAAAAATGAATAATTTAGATTTTGCAAAATTATTTTTAACAAAAGCCTACCGTTTGAATTCAAACCATCTTGAAACCCTTGTTGAGCTTTTTGAAATCGCAGTTAATACAAAAGATTCTAATGAAACCGAACGGTTAATGAAGTTAATATCAGAAATCAATCCGGATAAAGTAGCTGAAATATTAAAGATATAAATCTACGTATTGGCGCGCCCGAGAAGATTCGAACTCCTGACCCCTTGGTTCGAAGCCAAGTACTCTATCCAACTGAGCTACGGGCGCAAACCCATGAAATTTATTTGGCGCGCCCGAGAAGATTCGAACTCCTGACCCCTTGGTTCGTAGCCAAGTACTCTATCCAACTGAGCTACGGGCGCGTGAGCAATATTATAACTTAAATTTGTGGCTCTAAAAATTGATAAATTATTATTGAGATACTGGAAGTGTTAATACAGGGCCGGTTTTTTCAACATTACCAGATTGAAGGGCAGAAATTTGATTCAATAACATTAAAGTATATTTACTATCCATGTCATTGTCCCTAATATAGAACCAATAGCCTCGGTATTGCACAGCAACAACTGCATCATTTGGTCTATCTTTTGATGAATGGACAACAAATAAATCTGACAAAACATTATTCCAATCGAATAACTCACCCATTGAAGTTTTAGTTATTTGAACGCGACCCTTCAATAGATCTTCTTCAGGAATTATGACACCATGTGATAAAAAGAACTGGATCCCAGCAAGTGACCTTACATTAAACTCTATCGAATCTGTCGTAATCTGCCCATTAGATTTATTTATAATTGGGATGATTGAATTTTTAGTTTCAACATTAATACTTTTTAAGAAAGAGGCCACTTCTTTTGAGTCTCTATATTGCGATTTTAAAAGAAGCCCCAAACTATTTGTATCTCCATCTATTCTATAGCCAAAACTAAATGCGTCTAACGCTTGCAAGGCATTAATACGATCTGCGATAACTTTAAACTCTTTATATTTAGGCGCTATGGAAGGTGTGGGACCTGAAGCCTCAGACGCGTTATTAATACCATTAATTTTGTTCACAGTTAGCCGTAAAATTCGATCAATAGCCCAACCCGACCTAGCTAACAGTAATATGGTATCTATTTTAATAGGACTTAATACATTTTTAACATAATCAGAGCCCCTAAGAGGTAAGTAGGTGATCGTGGGTTTCTCGCTGTAGGATCCATTTCCACTAATACCAACATTATTTACATCAGAACCACCATCAAAAATTTTAGCAACAATACCAATATTTTTTTTCCACTCCAGAGAAGTAGAAACACTATTAACTTCGAGCACAGCAATACTGTCTGCATAACGACGTCTTACTAGATTAAGAAGTGTTTCTTCGTCATTAGTATTTGCTAATACTTTGTTGTATTCATTCCTTCCTGTCTCCATAAAGTCAGGACCCAGTTGTGAGCAACCAATTAATGAAAAGATAAGAAATATAATTGTTAGTACTTTTAAAGGCATTCTAAATAATTTTCCCGTTATTAAGTTATTCCAAGAATTAAAATTTATTTTACCTTAATTGTAAATATTTCTAAAACAACTATTTTGTAAAATCAAACTTTCTATCGAAGTGACAACTATATCCACCTGGATTTTTTATTAGATATTTTTGATGAGAGTCTTCAGCAGGATAAAATTCAGTAAAAGGAACGACTCCGGTGACAACTGGACTATCCCATTTTTTTGATTGGTTAACTATATCAATTACTTTGTTTGAAATTTCTTTTTGATTTTGATTTGAATAAAATATAGCGGACCTATATTGGCTTCCAATATCGTTACCTTGCTGATTTACTGTTGTGGGGTTATGCATGCTAAAAAACTCAAAAAGAAGGTTGTCTAAAGTAAGACGCTCATTATCAAAAACTACTTTAATACTTTCTGCATGACCAGTATTACCATTAGAAACTTCTTTGTAAGAGACGTTTTTAACCAGGCCACCAGTAAAACCTACTAAAGTTGTTTCGACCCCAGGTATATTTCTTATCAAGTCTTCAAGGCCCCAGTAACATCCTCCAGCTAAATAGACAGTTTCCATAGTATCTCTCTTATTCGAATAAACTAAATTAGGTATTAAAACTAAAACCAAAAGAAATCTTATTATACTTTTATACATTAATTACCAATCCAAGTAGACTTATTATTTTAATTATATAATCAATTATGATTATAGATACTTGCCTTAGTTCCCAAAATAATAAAAAAAAAAATAATAATAGCTGTTAAAGTTAATATAAACAAACACGCCAGTGGTAAATTAAAAAAAAATTTTGCATCGTGGCAGATATAATTATTTTATATATAAGAATTTTATGTAATTTATTAAGTTAATTTTAGGGAGTGTTATTTTATGTCTTCAATGATGTATGAAACTTCAGTACCAATGTTTATTAATAACCTTAATATTCTTTCTGGTATTTTATTAAAAGCGGAAAAAGATGCAGAGAAAAGAAAAATTGATAAATCAATATTTGTAAATGCAAGATTATATCCAGACATGTTTCCACTAGTCAAACAAATCCAAATTGGAACGGATATGGTTAGGTTAGGATTAGGTAGGTTAGCCGATGTTAAAGCCCCTTCATTTAAAGATAATGAAATAACTTTTTCTGACCTTCAGATGAGAATTAAAAAAACTATTTCATTTCTAAGTAAGATTGAAGTTGAGCAAATGAAGGGCTCTGAATCTAAAAAGATAGAGTTTAAGATAAGAAAAAATTATTTTAAATTTAAAAATGGCCAGGTATATTTGCAACAATGGATTATTCCTCACTTCTTTTTTCATATGACAACAACATATAATATTTTAAGAGCAAGTGGTGTAAAATTAGGAAAAAAAGATTTTGTAAAAATGTAGTGAACTAAAAAGTTTCGGTTTCCTGTAAAAATCGCCATTGACCTACTGGCACATTACCCAGAAGTACATTACCGATTCTTATTCGTTTAAGTCCTGTTACTTTTAATCCTACTAGACTACACATTTTTCTAATTTGACGGTTTCGTCCTTCAATTAAAGTGAACCTTAGTTGGTCATTATTTTCCCAAAAAACCTTAGCTGGTTTAAGCTTGTAGTTATCTAATGATAGACCGTGGTTAAGTAGTCTTAAATCATCATCACTAAGCGCTCCCTCAACCCTAACCAAATATTCTTTTTCAATAATAGTGCCTTCACCAATAATTTTTTTTGCTATTCTGCCATCCTGCGTAAGAACTAATAATCCAGTTGAGTCTATATCCAACCTCCCTGCAGGAGCCAGCCCCTCTTTATTAAAGCCAGTTTTGTGTTGGGAGTGTTGGTGCCCAAAGTAATTATCAGAAATTACAAGACTAGAAGCTGGCGTAAACTCCTTATCGTCATCGAGATGAGATATAAATCCAATTGGTTTATTTAAAATAATAGTCGCTTTAGAATTTTGATTTTGAGATGCTTTTTTATTAAGTTCTATTTTTTGTGTTCTCATTGCTTTTGCACCCAACTCATTAACAACCTTACCATCAACTAGAAC
>Ga0302125_10000650_pt1 | contig 18647 bp, 13 predicted proteins | sample CB4_surface_MG_FD_203111 | JGI IMG/M metagenome (GOLD analysis project Ga0302125, IMG submission 203111) | Marine microbial communities from Western Arctic Ocean, Canada - CB4_surface | ecosystem: Environmental > Aquatic > Marine > Oceanic | place: Canada: Western Arctic Ocean | collected... | reverse complement strand
TCTTTTGATGGAATATAATCAGGTAGCTCAGGAATATCTTGTCCAGGCTGAAAATCGTCATACATTTGTCTAAAAGGACCAGCTACAAAATTTTTAGCTCCAACTACCCTAAACTCACATTTACCTGATGGAGTTGGAAAATTACCTTCCTTGTGGGGAGCACGATTATCTTTTGTTCCTACGTTAAGCCTAGCATAGCCATGTTTCTTCATATAATTTAGGTCAATACCTTCACATGCAGGTGAATCCCAATCAACATAATGTTCCAAGCATTCGGTATCATTCCATTTAAAATTTTCTTCTTCGAACCCCAAGCGCTTAGCTAGCCTTCTAAAAATTTCATTATTTGGGATTGCTTCACCAGGTGATTCCACGCATTTTGTATTGTATGTAAGATATAGATGGCCCCAGGATAGAATCATATCTTCCATCTCGGCTCCCATTGATGCAGGCAACAAAATATCTGCAAAAGCTGCGGTATCAGAAATAAAATGTTCAGCAGATACCAGAAATAAATCTTCTCGCTTCAGCCCTTTTATTACCTTTTCTGTTTCGGTTGACTGGGTAACTGGATTAGTATTCCAGCACATCATTGATTTGATTGGAACTTTGAGTTTTTGTTCGCCAGTAAGTACCCTGCCTAATTGTAGGTTATTGACTACTTGTGTCCCTTTTGGAATTAGGTCAGGCCTGCAAATAACATCAAATTTATAGGGGTGCTCCCATACTGGAAATTGAAGTATGCCCCCGCCTACATGTCGCCAAGCTCCTGTTAATGCTGGAAGTGACGCGACTGCTCTAATTGTTTGACTACCACCCCAGCTTTTTTCAAGAGCGACTCCGATTCTAATTGCCGACGGTTGCGTGGTTGCATATTCTCTTGCAAACTTTCGAATATCATCTGCTGATATACCTGTAATTTCTTCTGCCCACTCTGGAGTTCTTTCTTTAGCTTTTTTAGATAATTCTGCATAGCCAACCGTATATTTATCAACATAATCTTGGTCAACTAAACCCTCGCCAATAATTACATTCATCATAGCCATTGCAAGAGCACCATCCGTCCCTGGTTTTGGGTCAATATGCCAATCAGCTTCCTTGGCAGTTTTAGATGCGTAAGAGTCTATGACAACTACTTTAGAACCATTTTTTTGCGCTTCTTTAATGATATGCCAATGATGCAGGTTCGTGCTCACTGAATTACAAGCCCAAATAATAATAAATTTAGAATGTATAAAACTTTCTGGATCAACTCCAGCTGTAGGACCAACTGTTAACAACCAAGCAGTAGCTGAACCCTCACCACAAAAAGTTCTCTCAGTAACTGTTGCACCCAAGCGGGCGAAAAATGAATCACCACCATTAAGTCCATGCACCAATCCTTGGTTACCTAAATAGCTATTAGGCATTATGGCTTGTGGGCCATCTTCCTCAATAATTTTCTGCCATTTATCAACAATCGTATCTAATGCCTCGTCCCAAGAGATTCTCTCAAACTTTATTTCGCCTTTTGGCCCAATCCGCTTCATTGGGTAAAGCAATCTATCTGGATGATAGTGCCTTTTTTCATAGTCTTTAAGTTTTACACAGAGCCCTCCTCTGGTCATTGGATGGTCTTTGTTACCTTTAACACCAGTTAGTTTTCCGTTCTGAACTTCATATACCATTGAGCATGTATCTGGACAATCATGGGGGCAGCCACCATGAAAAGTTTTAATAACAGTATCTTTTAAATCATCCATAACTGTAATAGCCTCAAAAAATTTTTGTTCCTTAATCTTGACAATATATTTATCCTATGTCAAGTTAAGTGATTACCATTTAATTATTAGGTAATTTTTTGAGCAAAGTAGTTATTTTTTTTATAACAGGAGGATTTATTAAATGAAAAATGCTTTAGGTTTAAGTTTAGGAATATGTGGTGCGGTGTGGACTTATCTTGCTTTAGGAGTTCTGGATGGTTACGCATTAGTATGGGGTGGTTTTATTGCATGGGGCTGTTATTTTACAAATGGAAATGGAAATGGAACAGACAACCTACAAAAAACCATCGTTGCAACTATCTATGGAGCTGTTTTAGCTGGTGTTGCAGTTGTATTAATGGGTTTACTCGGTGATTATACTGGTAGCCTAGCTGCACCAATCGCTGTAGGTATTACTGTATGGGGACTTACTGCACTAGCTGGTAATAAACTATTCGCTAATATTCCGGCAAATGTTTTTGGTTATGCTGCGACCTTTGGCCTAATTTTAATGACAAACAATATGGAAGTTACTAGCATGGATTTATATAATCCTGTGCTGCTAATGTCTGTATCGTTTATCCTGGGTTCTATTGCAGGCTTAATTTCAGAAAAAGTTGCTGGTGCAATTGGTTAAAAAATCTATTAAATAGATGTACAAAAAAACCACCTTTTGGGTGGTTTTTTTTAATTAAAAACCTAGAACTCTTTCAGTATTGATCTTTATGTTTGATTCAGCTCTTAGGTCATCAATATAAGCAACCTTAATTGCGCTGACTAATGCAGCTTGATACTCTTCTTTATAAAGATCGATTGAAATCTGATCTGTCACATCTTTGTAATCAACATCGTTAATTTTAATCACAAAGTATTCACCACTAGTATCATATAGCCCTGCATAAGCAGGAATACTTGTTGTATCAACCTTAAATATTTGATTGATAAGTGGGTCAGAAAGACCTTGTTTGTCTGCTCTACTTACAGTCAGATTATCAATCCAATCAATTTTTATATCATTTATTTTAAGAGCTTCCACTAATTTATTGCCATCTTCAATCAAAAGCTTCTCACTATCACGAACAACTATAAAATCTTTTATATCCTTAGTAACATCCGAGAGTTCCTTTTGAGAGGACTTAGAAAAATCAATAACACGAGCAGAAATTAAGTTATTTGGGCTAACTTCAATTGCTACTGAATTTCTTTTTGATTCGATAGCATCAACACTAAAAACAGTCTCAGCAAATAATTCATTGTTAAAGAATTTCTTAGCGTCTTCCTGAGTTAACCAAGGACTTTCTTCCGCCTTAAGATTAAACTTTTTTTCCGCAGCAGCTAAATTATCGGATTGCTCATAAACGGTATTATTAAAATCCTCAGAATTTTTTGCGTACTCATTCAGTGCTTTAGTATAAATTAACTCACCTTTTATCTTTGACTTAACACTTACCAGACTTACTTCGTCACCTTTTATTTCGTCTACCGTAACTATATGATAGCCAAATTCAGTTTCTACAATGTCAGATATTTCATTTACTTTTAATCGGTACACAGCGTCTTCAAATGGTTTCACCATTGAGCCACGACTAATAAAGCCTAGATCACCCCCACTATTCGAAGATTCTCTATCCTGAGAAATTTTCTTCGCAGTTTTTGCAAATGTTTTAGGGTTATTTTTTAACTTAAGAAGAACTTCAGATGCATTTTTTTTGATGCCTTCTTTTTCTAATTCTGTAATACCAGCACTAAATGAAAATAAAATATGTCTTACTTTTCGCTGCTGCTGACCATCAAACTGATATTTATTTAATTCGAAATAATCTTGAATCTCTTGGTCTGTTACTTTCACAGTCGGAACTATACCGGCAACTGAGTAAATTAAAAATTCAATCTTTATTCTATCTGGTTGAATGAATGAGGCTTTATTTTCTTGATACACTTTTTTTATTTCATCATTTGAAGGTACAATTTTTTTCTTATAATCATCAAGTCTAATTTCGTGGAGACTAATTTTTCGTTTTTGATATGATAAATTAACGAGCGGTTGAATCTTGGCATCTGTGGAATAAACAAGTTTAGCAAGACTATCTTGGATTTGTTGTTTTGCTAAATCAGTTCTTATTTGTTGTTCTAATTTTTTTGGACTGATGCCGTTGTATTGAACAATTTGATCGTATTTTTCCTGAGAAAATTTTCCATTATCTTGTAATTCGGGCATCCCAACAATATAAGAACCTAATTGTGCATCACTAATTGTGAAACTATTTTTATTAATAGACTGACGGATGAGCTCAGATGAAACAAGGCTTTCTAAAACGGCTTTTTTAAATACAGGTGTTTGAAATTGAGATTCATCTTGTTCACCAGCTGCCTTCATTTGGTTCCGAATTTGCTCTTCGGAGTTTATGAACTGTTGAAGTAGTATTTGTTCCCCATCAACTTTCGCAACGTAAACGTTTGACCCTGCTGAGCTTAAGTATGAATCAAGACCAAAGAGAGCAAATGGCAGAATAATCATAAAAAGTATAACTTTTGCCCATTTACTTTCTGTTCCGTTCCGAATTCTTTCTAATATTGCCATAACCTATTTTCTACCTAAAATTTTGTTACATACCTTTTGAGTCTTGTAAATGACTTTGGTTCATGGTTAATATCAAATAAGGCAAACTATATGTTCGCCTTAAACGATATTGGCGGAGTGGACGGGACTCGAACCCGCGACCCCCGGCGTGACAGGCCGGTATTCTAACCAACTGAACTACCACTCCATTAATGGTGGGTGCTGACGGGGTCGAACCGCCGACATTCGCCTTGTAAGGGCGACGCTCTACCAGCTGAGCTAAGCACCCAAATTCGCTAGAATTTAAGCACGCCATTTTACAATAATGTTGTTCACAATGCTAGTAATTATAGGAAAAAACTAATGCGAGATCGATTTATCTATCTGCAAAATTTCAGACCTTAATTCTTTAGACTTAACTGGATGTGCCCTTCGATTTTTAATGGGCTTTTTGGTTAATGCAATATCAATAACCTGATCAACCCATTTCACTGGAATTATTTCTAAGTGACTTTTTATTTCATCAGATATTTCAACTAGGTCTTTGGCATTTTGTTCTGGGATAATGATTTTTTTAATATTTCCCCTATGAGCTGCAAGTAATTTTTCCTTTAAGCCCCCTATAGGTAAAACTTCTCCTCGAAGGGTTATCTCACCTGTCATGGCTACACTTGCGTCCACAGGAATGCCCGTTAAGGCTGAGATAATAGCTATTGTGATACCAATACCTGCACTTGGACCATCTTTTGGTGTTGCGCCTTCAGGGAAGTGAATATGAATATCTTTCTTTTCATGAAATGTATCATCTATTCCTAGCTTATCTGCCCTACTTCGCACAACGCTCATTGCTGCATGTATTGACTCTTGCATTACATCACCAAGCTTACCAGTCAAAATAGATTTACCTTTACCCGGCAGAACTACGGCTTCAATAGTTAATAATTCTCCACCAACCTGTGTCCATGCCAAACCTGTGACTTGCCCTACCTGATTTTTCTTAAATGCTAGGCCAATATCGTATATTTTTACCCCAAGATACTCATTGATGTTTTTATTGGATACGAGAATTTTTTTAATTTTTTTGTCAGCTGAAATTACCTTTACTACCTTACGACATATCTTTGCAACTTCTTTCTCTAACTTCCTTACCCCAGCTTCTCTGGTGTAGTATTGAATGATGTCTCTAACAGACCTATCGGAAATTTTAAGTTCCGAAGGCTTAAGGCCATGAGTCTTTAGCTGTTTTGGGATTAAATATTTTTTTGCAATATTTAATTTTTCTTGTTCGGTATACCCTGCTAATCTAATAATTTCCATTCTATCTAAAAGTGGCTCAGGAATATTCATTGAGTTAGCTGTTGCAACAAACATTACATCTGAAAGATCATATTCAATTTCGGCATAATGATCAGAAAATGTATGATTTTGTTCGGGATCTAAAACCTCTAAAAGTGCCGAAGAAGGGTCCCCTCTGAAATCTTGACCCATCTTATCAATTTCATCTAATAAGAAAAGTGGGTTTTTAACAGAAACTTTTGTCATACTCTGTAATATTTTTCCTGGCATAGATCCAATGTATGTTCTTCTATGGCCACGAATTTCAGCTTCATCTCGAACTCCACCTAAAGCCATTCTTACAAACTTACGATTAACTGATTTTGCAATACTTTCTCCAAGAGAGGTCTTACCAACACCAGGAGGGCCAACTAAACATAAAATAGGAGCTTTAAGCTTACCTACTCTATTCTGTACTGCTAAATACTCAACAATTCTCTCTTTAACTTTTTCGAGACCATAATGATCGTTATCAAGTGACTCTTCAGCACCAGATAAATCCTCATTAATTTTAGTAGTTTCATGCCATGGTAGATTTACTAATGTTTCGATATATGTTCTAACGACTGAAGCCTCGGCTGACATTGGAGACATAAGTCTTAATTTCTTAAGCTCTGATAAACATTTATCTTTAGCTTCAACAGTCATTTTTGCATCATTTATCTTTACTTCTAATTCATCAAGGTCAGCATTCTCGTCTTGTTCGCCAAGCTCTTTTTGAATAGCTTTTACCTGTTCATTTAGATAATATTCGCGTTGTGATTTTTCCATCTGGCGCTTTACTCTGCCGCGAATACGCTTCTCAACCTGAAGTATATCAATCTCCGCTTCCATAATATTTAGAAGAAGGTCCAATCGTTCTCTAATATCAAAACATTCAAGAATTTTCTGTTTTTCTGATAATTTTAGAGTGAGATTTGCTGCAATTGAATCTGCTAATCTTCCAGGTTCAGTTATTGATCTTAATGAAGTTAATATTTCTGGAGGAATTTTTTTATTTAACTTTACGTACTGGTCAAACTGAGAAAAAACAGACCTCATAAATGCTAGCGTTTTTTTATCTTTACGTTCTTTTAGCGAAATAATTCTATACTGAGCCGTCCAGTAATCATCACCTTCTTTGAAGGTTTCAATTTGTGCACGCTCAACGCCCTCAACTAGAACTTTAACAGTCCCATCTGGTAATTTTAACATTTGTAGAATAGTTGCAACCGTCCCAATTGTATATAAATCTTTTACATTTGGCTCGTCCATACCTGCAGTTTTCTGGGCAACAAGTAGAATTTTCTTATCACCTTCATTTGCTTTTTCGATTGCATTAATAGATTTATCTCTACCAACAAATAAAGGTATTACAAGTTGAGGGTAAACCACAACATCTCTAAGTGGAAGCATCGGGTGTTTTGTTAATTTTTTATCAGGCATTATATTAATTTTCGTTTAATTATTTAAATTTAATTATGGGGTTGTTTTTAAAAAAAACAAGGCTACTTAGTTTGTATTCTCTTTTTTTTCTTTTTCTGCGTAGATAAAGTAAGGTTTGGACGTACCTAGAATAACGCCTTTATCGATAACCACTTTAATGAGATCATTTATTTCAGGAAGCTCATACATTATCTCTTTTAATGTCACCTCAATAATTGATCTTAAACCTCGTGCCCCAGATTTTTTTTCAATTGCTTTAATGGCAATAGAATCCAAGGCGTCCTCTCGGAACTCTAGCTCTACGCCTTCGAGTTTAAACAATTTTTTATACTGCTTAACTAATGCATTTTTAGGTTCAACTAAGATTTTTATTAGCGCGTCTTTACTAAGGGAGTCTAAGGTTGTTATGACAGGAAGCCTTCCAATAAATTCAGGTATTAAGCCGAACTTAATTAGGTCTTCAGATTCGATATTTTTTAGCAGATCTCCTATAGATCGTAAATCATTCTTCCCTTTAACTTCAGCACCAAAGCCAATACTACTTTTTTCTGTTCTTGCTTTAATTACCTTCTCTAGTCCATCAAATGCACCCCCACAGATAAATAATATATTTGTTGTGTCTATTTGAACAAACTCTTGATTCGGATGTTTTCTCCCGCCTTGAGGCGGGACAGAGGCGATTGTGCCTTCTATTAGCTTAAGAAGTGCTTGCTGCACCCCTTCTCCCGAGACGTCCCTTGTAATCGAAGGGTTATCTGTTTTTCTTGATATTTTATCGACCTCATCAATGTAAACAATACCTCTTTGAGCTCTATCTACATCGTAATCGCATTTTTGAAGCAATTTTTGCATGATATTCTCAACATCCTCACCAACATATCCAGCTTCAGTAAGAGTTGTTGCATCAGCCATAACAAATGGAACTTCGAGTAAATCTGCTAATGTTTGCGCTAAAAGAGTTTTACCGGAACCGGTTGGCCCAATAAATAATATATTACTTTTTGCAATTTTAACGTCAGACAAATCATCATTAACTAGAGCAAAATCTAGTCGCTTATAATGGTTATAAACTGCGACAGAAAGGCTTTTTTTAGCATCCGTTTGCCCAATTACATGTTCTTCTAATTTTTTGTAGAGCTCTTTGGGAGTGAGTAAAGGCTTTTTATTTGTATTGGTATCTATTAAAGGTGTAGTTTCTTCAACGATAATATCGTTACATAATTCAACACACTCGTCACATATAAAAATAGAAGGTCCCGCAATTAATTTTTTTACTTCAGATTGATTTTTTCCACAGAAGGAGCATAGCAACAATTTTTCTTTGTCTTTACTGGACATAAATCTTCCTATTTAACTTCGCCGCGATTTGAAATTACCTGGTCAACCATGCCGTATTTAACAGCATCAACAGCACTCATAAAGTTATCCCTATCTGTATCTTCCGCAACTTTTTCTATTGGCTGACCTGTATGATTTGCTAATATTTGGTTTAATTTATTTTTAAGGAATAGAATCTCTTTTGCATGAATCTCGATATCTGATGCCTGGCCTTGGAATCCACCCAATGGCTGATGAATCATAACCCTTGAACTTGGCAAACAAAACCTTTTTTCCTTTTGTCCTGCAGTCAGAAGAAGTGCACCCATACTTGCTGCCTGACCAATACAAAGAGTGCTAATATCGGGCTTTATGAATTGCATTGTGTCGTAAATTGCCATACCTGCAGTAACAGATCCGCCTGGTGAGTTTATGTATAAAGATATATCTTTATCAGGGTTTTCAGCTTCTAGAAAAAGTAGTTGAGCCACAACTACATTTGCTGTCATATCGTCTACTGGGCCAACTAAAAATATTACCCTCTCCTTAAGAAGTCTAGAGTATATATCGTAAGCTCTCTCTCCTCTCCCGCTCTGTTCTACCACCATAGGTATATAGCCAAGATTGTTAGGGGAGAAATGACTGATAGATTGTGTGTTTGTTTTATTCATCGAATTGTGCCGAAATTACATTGTCAAAATCAATTGCTTTCTTTTCTGTTTTGCACTGCCCCGTGAACCATGTAACTACATTATCCTCAGTTGCTAATGCTTTTGGCTCTTGTAGTCTTGTTGGATCTTCGTTAAACCATTTGACTGCTTGTGAAGGCTCATCATAATTCATAGCAAACTCTTGAATTTTGGTTTGAGTTTGCTCTTCAGTTGACTCAAGAGAATTTAGCTCAACAATATTTCCAAGTAAAAGTCGTAATTTACAAGATACTTTAGCTCTTTCCTCAAACATTGAAGGCTCTAACTTTATGTCCTTCATATCAGCTCCTTCACGCTCTAGATTTTTAAGAGTTGTTTCAGCCAATTGTCTAATTTCTATATCTACAAGAGACTTCGGGAGATCAACCTCATGAGAATCAACTAATGATTTGAAAACCTGTTGCTTTATATTTGCTTTTAGTCGCTTATCAATTTCTTGGGAAAGTGAATCCTTAATGCTCTCATTTAATTTTTTAGTATCTCCATCCTCAATCCCAAATTCCTTTGCAAATTCTTCATCAACCTTTGGTTTAATTGGCTCCTGAACTTCTATAACGGCGACCTGATAGCTTACCGTCTTATTTGCAAGCTCTTTAGGGTTATGATCTTTTGGGTACTTAACATCAAACGATTTTTCTATGCCGGACTTAAGGCCTAACATTTCATTATCAAACTCCTTAATCCTACTTGTATCACCAAGAACAATCTCTATAAAATCATCTCCAGTTGATTCAGCCTCTTTGTTATCAATGAATGATTTAAGCTTAACCTTTAGACGATCTTCTAATTGAGCGGCTCTATCAATTAGTTTAAAGGTGGTTCTTTGTCTAACAAGGACATCAATTGTTTTTTTAACATCTTCTGACTTTACGGTTGTTTCATATTGTGTAATTTTTAACTTCTTTATATCTACAATATTAATGTCTGGAAACACTTCAAATGTAGCAATAAATTTAAAATCATCAGTTACTGTATTAAGTAATCCGTGTTCGATATTCGGCATCCCAGCAACGCGAATATTATTTTTCTCTATAAACTCACCAAACCTTCTCTCAATTGCCTTGGTATAAACTTCATTTTTAACGTCATCTCCATACTGCTGCTCCACAACGCTAATGGGTACCTTACCAGGACGGAATCCAGAAACTCGGGCAGTCTTTGTAAGCTCATTAAGCTGATTAGTTATTTCAGCGGCAAGTGGGGCCACTATGACGGTGCACGTGACACGTCGCTCAATATTGTTTATTTTCTCAACTGCTGGTTCAGCCATATCTAAATTCCCTAGTATTAATATTGGTGCGAAAGGAGAGACTCGAACTCTCACGCCTTGCGGCGCTGGTACCTAAAACCAGTGCGTCTACCAATTCCGCCACTCTCGCAAAGTAACTTAATTTTAAAAAGACCACATTATATCAGCTTAGTCATGTTTCTAATGAAATAATTCAATCAAATTTTCTCCAAATATACCACTATTGATTTAGAATTGAATTATTAAAATTAACAACCATACATAGAGAAATACAACCTTCGAATGTCATTAAAATATATTAAAAAAAATAGCTTACCCTCGATCCTCATTTCCTTTTTATGTATTTTTCCTGGTTGCAGCTACCTTGACTACAAAAAAACCAATATAGAAGTTAAAAGCATAAATGAAGAGTTAGGCCTAGCAAGCATAAATAGTCCAGATTTTATTAGATTCTTAAGTGATAAAGGATATAACAATCAAGAGCTACCAATAAAGAATTGGGGTTTAAACGAACTACTACTCGCCCAACAATTTTACAACAAAAAAATTGCGATCGCAAAATCTGAATGGGAAATTATTAAAGGCAATGAAGGTCTAGCAACCTTAGGGCCAACAACTTCTGTCGGTATAGCTATTGGTAAAACAGATAGTAACGAAGAAATATCAAAAAATATTTTTGGTGCTGGCATTTCGTTTGTGTTTGAATCAGCAAATAAGAAGATGATTAGACATGAGGTTGCTTTCAATAAAACTCAGTCAGCTTTTCTGACATACCAAATAAGTGTGTCAGAAAATAAAATAAATCTATTACAAGATCTCGTTAGTTATATTGAAAATCAGGATTTAATTATTATTCAAAAGAAAGAGGTCAAACTTAATCAATCAATATTGCATATGTTAAAAAAACGATTTGATTTAGGATTGGCTTCACAAGTTAATTTAGATAGACATACACTCAACATCAGTAATGCATATCAATTACTAGTAAGCTTTCAAATAAAACAAGAAAATTTAAAGCGTAAAATAGCTACACAAACAGGAATGATATTTGAACAGTTTAATCTAATACCATTAAAGACTGACGAAATTAAAGCTACACTAAAAAAAGCATCAGAAACATTTAGCAATAAGCAAAAAGTTAGCGAGATTAAGGAAGCGGCTACTTTAAATAGTCTTTCTCTAAGAAAGCTATTAGCTGACTATGCGATATCTGAATCTACGCTTAAATATGAAATTGCAAAACAATATCCTGATTATATATTCAGTCCAGCATACACATATGACCTGGGAAATTATATATGGAACCTAGGAATTGATTCATTAATAAGCTCATCAAAAAGAAATGAAATCCTAATTAATAAAGCAAAAAAAATCCGAACTGTTCAAGTGAACAAAATCTACACTTATCAGCTCAATTTAATTAATAGAGCTGAAAACCTTATCCCTAGGTTCGAAGGTATGACGAGGCAACTTGATCATTCTCAAACTCTAGTAGAAGCAAGAAAAAGATTGGAAAATCAACTTCAGAATCAACTGAAAAATGGGTTAATGAGCCGTCTAGATTTAGAGCTTGAATTAGTTGGTTTATTTGAGGTTGACAAAAAATATCATAAAGCACTATATAATTTAATTAATTCTGGTTTGGATGCGGAGCGAATAATGCAAAAACCTATCATTACTAATAAGGTTTATCTAATAGATGAAAAGTAAGTCACTCATTATTATTGTAGTCCAATCGATCGCTATAATTTGCCTTATATGGGTAGTTATAACAATAGGTAAAGATAAAGTCTTAAAAGGTGCCATCGATGACGATGAAGGAGTTTTTGTTGATTATACAGCCGTAGAAAATGGATTATTACTAATTAAGCTTCCAAAGAATGTTGAAACAAATAGTAATATTAAATATGAAGCGTTAACAAAAACATCATTTGTAGATAGCTCGATTTTTTACGGGGAGTCTATTAATGTCCAACCTTTAATCAATCTTAATACAAAAATTTCGATGATTTACAACAAAAAAGATCAACTGTTAATAAATTTAGACTCTGAAGAGGATCATCTACAAAAATTGATCATGTTAAATGAAGACAATAAGAATATCTCTGATGCTGTTGTCGGACAAAAGGAAATAGAAATCAAAAGTATCCAAAGCAATATTGAAGCCCTAAAAGAAGACAAAGTATACTTAATGGATACAATACAGAATGAATGGGGAGGTAAGTTCTTAGAAATATTCAGTAAAAGAAAAAATAGTAAACTAAAGAATATTATTTCAGGAAAAACTAAGTTATTAAAAATTACTTTTTCACCAAACCAAATTAGTAGCGATGTGCCAAAATTAATCAATATATCTTCTATGTCGCATACAACTAAAAACTATGAAGCAATGTACTTTTCTGATGCCTCTGGGGTGGATGTCGGTAGATCAGGGAGAAGTTTTTATTACTTGGCCCATGATAGTAAAATTTTAAACGGGGAGAAATTTACAGGTCATAGAGTGGCGTCATCGGAGGATCGGAGCTTTCTCTTTGTCCCAAAAAAATCAGTAATTTGGAGCAACGGAATTCCATGGGCATACATACATATTCACAATACCGAAAAATATATTAAAAAATCATTAAGCGGATTAAAAGAAACAAATAATGGCTGGATCATAGAAGAAGGAAATTTTAAGGTTGGTGATCTAATAGTAACTGAGGGTGCACAGCTGCTCCTCTCTGAAGAGTTTAAATATCAAATAAAAAACGAAAACGAGGATTGATGTAGATGATGGCGGCATTAATCCGTTTTTCAATTAGATTCCCTGGGGTGGTGATCGGCTTTGCATTACTTATCCTGATGTATGGAGCATTTAAAATTAAGCAAAGCCCATTAAATGTTTTTCCAGAATTTTCACCAACCCAAGTAATAATTCAAACTGAATCACCAGGTTTTTCGTCCAACCTTGTTGAGACCCTTGTTAGCAAGCCAATAGAAAATGCAATATCAGGAACAATTGGTATCAAACAAATTAGATCCCAATCAATCCCTGGTCTTTCTGTTGTTACAGTTATCTTTGAGGATGAGTCAGACATACTAATGAATAGGCAATTAATTTCTGAGAAGCTATCTACCCTTTCAAGCTTGCTTCCCAGCTCAATTATTCCAACTATTACACCCCTAACATCATCTGCATCAAGCGTGCTTGGTATAGGCCTAACATCAGAAACAAAAAATTTATCTGAGTTAAGAACAATTGCTGAGACGATTATTATTCCTCAGCTTATGTCAGTTCCTGGTGTTGCAGACGTTAATAAATTTGGTGGGCTTGTTAAACAATTTCAAGTTGAAATTGATCCAAAAAAATTATATCAACATCAAATTACAATCAAACAAATACTAGAGGCGATTAAGCGATCATCATCAGTTCAAGGTGGTGGCTTCATTGAAAATGAAAACCAACGGATCATTATTAATGCCGAAGGTCAAACAAGGACAATAGAAGAATTAAGCGACGCACCAATTATTAATCTTAATAATAAAACTTTTCGAATAAAAGATGTCGCTAATGTGAAGGATGGTTTCGCACCATCTATTAGTGCCGTTTCTATAAACGGTGTCCCAGGAGTTTACCTTTCCATTCAAGGCCAATTAGGCTCAGATACCTACAAGCTAACCCAGCAGCTAGATGACTCCCTGCAATCAATTTTACCGATTCTCAATAAAGATGACGTAAAACTATTTCCAGATCTGTTTAAGCCAGCTAATTTTATTGATGCGTCAATAGCTGGCTTAAAATTTGACATTATTATTGGTGCTATTCTTGTAATTTCTATCCTATATATTTTTTTATATAATTTAAAAACAGCATTTATATCGGCGGTGGCAATTCCATTGTCTCTTATGTCTGCAATTTCAGTGATGAATTATTTTAATATGGGATTAAATGTAATGGTGTTAAGTGGGCTTGCAATTGCATTAGGCGAGGTCGTTGATGATGCAATTATAGATGTAGAAAACATATTTAGGCGCTTACGCCAAAACAAATTCAAAAAGAACCCTACTCCTATATACAAGGTCGTCTTCGATGCATCCATGGAAGTAAGAAAGTCGGTAGTATTTGCTACCGTAATTATTGTACTGGTTTTTATTCCCTTACTTTCTCTTTCAGGAGTTGCAGGTAAATTATTTGGTCCGCTTGGAATCGCATATATATCGTCAATTATTGCATCATTATTTGTTGCATTAACAATTACGCCAGCACTTTGCTATTTAATGCTCGGTAAATCAAAGCTTGAATCAGAAGACTCTCCGTTGATTAAGTTCATTAAATACTATTATGAGATATTTCTAAGAGCAATTGAAAAAAAATCCAAAGTCATTATTTTTACGTCCATACTTGTTATTAGTTTAGGTTTGACACTCCTCCCCTTCTTTAAAACACAATTTATCCCACCTCTTCACGAAGGTCATTTTATTATGCATATGACTGCGCTACCAGGTACATCTGAAAAAGAATCAATCAGGATTGGCAATTTAGTTTCTGCAAAAATTAAGAATATTGGTGGAGTAAAGTCAGTAGCCCAGTGGGTAGGAAGGTCACCTATGGGTGCCGATACTTTTGGTACGCACTACAGTGAATTTGAGATTGAGCTCGAACAATCTGATGGACCAGAACAAGATAAAATACTCGAAAAAATTAAAGATATTGTAAATGGAAATCCAAACAATAAGGCTTTGAGCTCTAATGGATTTGTCGGTGTAAATTTTGCAATTAATACATTCTTAACAGAGCGAATCGAGGAGACTATATCTGGCTACAATGCTTCAGTTGTAATTAATTTATTTGGGAAGGACCTTGATGCGCTTGACAGAGATGGGCAAAAAATTTCAAGGCTTCTTAATGAAATAGATGGCGCAGAAGATATCACGTTGCAGTCTCCTCCTGGGACACCTCAGGCTACAATTAGATTACGGCCAAACAAGATTGCTGAATATGGAATAATGAAATCAGATGTCCTAGAAATTATTAGGACGGCCTATGAGGGTTACCCAGCAGCTATTATTTATGATGGAGTTATGCCAGTAACTGTAAAAGTTACAGTTAACAAATCATATCGAGATGATATTCTGGACATACATGAGTTACCAATAAGAACTTCTACAAATCAAATTATCAAACTTGGTGAGATTGCAGATATTTCCCAAGAAAATGGACGCTCTAAAATATTACATCAAGATGGAAAGCGGGTTCAAACAATCACTGCAAATATTGATGGCAGAGATATTGATATATTTAATGAGGATTTGAATGCTAAGTTATCTACCTTAAATTTAGGAGAGGGAAATTACTATGAAATAACGGGGGCAGCAAAGGAAAATAGTAAGGCTCGAGAGGAGCTAATTACCTTTTCGGTTCTTGCAGGTTTTACAGTATTACTAATGCTATATATAGCCTTTGGGTCCCTCAGGAATTTAGCTATTACCCTATTTAATCTTCCATTTGCTTTGATTGGTGGCGTAGTTGCTGCATCAATTTTTGGGGGCTGGATTTCAATTGGATCAATGGTTGGGTTTGTCACATTATTTGGAATAACACTAAGAAATTCCATAATGCTATTATCTCATTACCAGCACCTGGTAAGCAATGAAAATTGCGAATGGAACCTTGAAACATGCGTTAGGGGCGCTAAAGAACGACTCCCTTCAATTCTGATGACAGCACTTGTGGCAGGACTTGCTTTAATGCCAATTGCTCTGGGCTCAGGTCAGCCTGGTAAGGAAATTGAAGGTCCAATGGCCACTATAATTATTGGGGGATTATTTACATCTACAATCTTAAATCTTTTGATATTACCGACCTTGTTACTGAATTACGGTAATTTTAAAAAACGTAGTTTTTAATCTTTGGTTGTTAAATTTTCAGGATTCAAAATATATTTCAATCTTGCATCTAAATCACGAGCAAAATTAATATCTTTTGATGTAACCCACGATTCATCATGAGTAAATAAAGTTATTTTTATACCTGAATATGTTAATAATATATCAGGGTGATGATCAGCTTTTTCTGCGGCGTCCCATATATCCTTGACTATATGACCTAAATTTTCCCCTTGATTTCCTCTTTCAATAAATTTTATAATCTTTGAATCGATAAATTTCCAGTCCGTTAACTTATTGACTTCATCCAAAATTTCTTTTTCAGTTAGTAGCATTAGAATCCTTAAAAAAGTTAATTGTATTAATTATATTTTGAGCCTTATCTTTAATCTCTTGATATTCAGATGAAGCATTAGAGTCTACAGTAAGGCCACCTCCAGAATAAAAGTGCAACATGTTATCTTGGTGAATCATAGTTCTAATTGCAATATTGCTGTCCATCATTTGGTTGAAGCTAAAATAGACAATACTTCCGCAATAAATATCACGCGAATGCTCTTCTAATTCGTCAATAATTTCAATCGCCCGACTTTTAGGTGCGCCAGTGATTGAACCACCAGGGAAAGCATCATCGAGTAACTTAAAATTATTGGTTGTATTTTTTAATTTTGCAGTAATCGAGCTTACTAGGTGGTGCACGTTAGGATATGATTCTATTGAAAATAATTTATTTACCTTAACTGACCCTAACTTACAATTAATAGCCAGATCATTTCGGAGGAGATCTACTATCATTAAGTTTTCAGCTTGATCCTTGAGACTCACAGATAGCGCTTCGAGATTTTCTTTGTCTTTAACAGGGTCGCTATCTCGTGCTCGAGTTCCTTTTATTGGTCTTGTAATAATATTTTTATTTCGTGATTGAATAAATTGCTCGGGCGAGCCTGACATAATCTCAAAATCATCGTATTCAAGATAGGCCATATATGGAGATTTATTGATTCCTCTAAATTTCTTATAAAATATCCAGCTATCACCACTTGTAGGAACATTATACTTTTGTGATAAATTTACTTGGTAACAATCACCTTCCTTGATATAGCTTGATACTTTAGAAAATTTTTTATAATAGGAAGAAAAGTTAAGGCTTTCATGAATATCACCGACTACCTTAAAATTCTCATCTGTGTTTATTTTATTATTAAATAATAATTCTTGAAGGCCTTCCCAGTTGTAACTAGAATTTTTATCAAAATTATTTTGAATAAGCCAGGCTTTTGATGAATGATGGTCTACTACAATAGCCCAGTCATAGACACCAATAATCATCTTTGGGGTAAGAGGTATTTTTTTAGTATCAATTTTTAGATTGTATGAAAGATAGCCAATTGCACCTCCCGTGAATGGAAGTTTTTGATTCTGGACAGAATATTTTTCCATAATCTCTTCAACAATCTTTAATGGAGCTTTGTTCCACCTTTTCCTGCCTGATTCATCCTCCACATAAACACCAGAGGTATCAGAAGTAATTCTTATAAAAGGATCTGCTGCAATAATATCATATCTTGCAATTTCACTATCAGACTTATCTTTTTGATAGGCACTATCAATGAATACTGGCCATTTAAGATGTCGGATCTTTTCATAGTAGACAGAACTATCTTCGAGATAGGGAATTTCATCAATATTCATTAATTTATTATAATGATTCAATAGGTTAATAGTAATAGTTAAATAAAAAAAGGCACGATATCCGTGCCTTTTTTATACTTTTCTTATTTAAGGTTACTCTAAATTAGCATGAATTGATCTCATACCGTCTTCTGTTAGATCTTTATCGAATATTACTTCACCAATAACAGCCTCCAGATAAACCAAAGTCGATAATTCAAATGAAGTACCCATTGGAAGACCTTTTGTAAGCTGAAAACAATCATCATTACCAATCTGAACTGTATAATCTGCTAAATCAGCCATAGCAGAAGAAGCTTTCATCGATATAACGACTATTTTAGCTTCTTTAGATTTGGCTGTCTCAAGCATAGGCATTAACGTTTTAGTGCCACCTGATCCGGATATTACAATCAGTAAATCACCAGACTTTAGAGCAGGAGTCACTATTTCACCTGGCATATTTACTTGGTAGCCAGTGTGCACAAGCCTCATTGCAAAAAATCTTGCTACTAAAAGCGATCTACCAGCCCCGGAAACAAAGATACGTCCAGCACCATCAATTAATTTTTTTAAATGACTGGCGTGCTCATTGTTTGTTGCTTCCAATACACTTGCTATTTTATCAACTATTAATTTTTGAGTGTCCATTTTTTTCCTTATAAAATTTAGATCATATCAAAAAAAAACCCGACTATTGTGTCGGGTTTTGATTTTAAAAATAATACTATAACTCTAAATTAGTGAGCAATAGCTGTAATTTCTGCAGCAGA
>Ga0302125_10000644_pt1 | contig 18737 bp, 18 predicted proteins | sample CB4_surface_MG_FD_203111 | JGI IMG/M metagenome (GOLD analysis project Ga0302125, IMG submission 203111) | Marine microbial communities from Western Arctic Ocean, Canada - CB4_surface | ecosystem: Environmental > Aquatic > Marine > Oceanic | place: Canada: Western Arctic Ocean | collected... | reverse complement strand
ATTAATTAAGTTAATTAATATCAACTGCTTACTGTATTTTAATGGTGCCCCCACACGGCAAACTTAACTTTGATAAAGTGTTTATTGTCAGATACTTAAAATAATACAGATTTCAAAAAGCGGTCCCAAAAGCGGTCCACGAGCAAGCAACCGCTCTCAATCAATCTTCCACGTTACGGAGTGAGAGTGCAAACCGAACGTACAGCATCACAGCCAAGCGGATGATCTCCGGGCTCGTTTTAAATTACCTGAATGGAGAGTGCTTTGTCATTAGACGAGGTTACAAAGTCGCCCTGACCGTCTCAATTAGTTTTGTCTGGCAAAACCGCTCTTCGGTTTTACGGCTTGATAGGTAACAGGAATAGAGAACAACTCGAGCGCTCGTAGATTAATCCAACAGACCCGCAAGAAGAATGTCGTGTCGAACTTATGGGTAAGAGTCCCAAAGTTGATCGAGCTGGAAAACCGTTCAAATCAAAATGAGTCCCGTCCAAGCAACCCTGAGGCCGAGCGACCGAATTACTGGCTAGGACTCTAACTGTCACGTCAGCTTTTCTTGAACCATCTTGACCAGCAGGTTGAAGTCCTTGTCGAATCCACGGATTCCCTCGGCAAGTTTTTCAGTCGCCATGGCATCAGCATTCATTTGCCAGCGGAATGTTGCCTCGTCCATCTTGAGTGGCGCAACGCGATTGGCCGTTTCTGGTAAGAGTTGCCGCGGCAAAGCGGAGGTGTCTGATGACAACTCTTCTAACAGCTTTGGCGCAATCGTTAGATTGTCGCATCCAGCCAAGGACTTGATCTGATCGATGTTGCGAAAAGACGCCCCCATGACGATCGTCTCAATTCCGTTGGTCTTGTAGTAGTCATAGATCCCACGCACAGACGCGACGCCTGGGTCGGCCTCTGGTGCATAGCCGTCCACACCTTCGGCCTTCTTATACCAATCGGTGATACGTCCGACGAAGGGCGAAATCAGATATGCCCCCGCTTCTGCGCCAGCGATGGCCTGAGCCAGCGAAAACAGCAGTGTCAGATTGCAGTCGATGCCCTCGCGTTGGAGAATCCCGGCTGCGCGGATACCCTCCCAGGTTGCGGCCAGTTTGATCAACACGCGGTCTTTTTCGACACCGCGGCGCGCGTAGTCTGCGATGATCTCACGACCACGCTGCACAGAAGCCTCTGTGTCGAATGACAGATTGGCGTCGACTTCGGTGGACACCCGTCCGGGCACAAGCTTGCTCAACTCTTCGCCGACGGCAACGGTCAACGTCGCAACAGCGTCGTTGACGCCCAACTCTTTCGACTTGCACTGACCAAGCTCGCGCACGATCAAGTCTTCGCTTGCCCCATCGCGCAGCGCCGCCAACACGAGTGATGGATTTGTTGTGCAATCGACAGGCGCATAGGTGCGAACCGCTGCTAGCTCGCCCGTATCGGCAACAACGGTTGTCATGGTTCTGAGTTGATCGAGGATCGAAGTCATCTCTGTTTCCTAACTATATTACTTTGTTATGTCGCTGCCAGCGCGACCGCGCCGTGCACGACAACCTCTTCACCTAGTGCGGCGGGGAGGATGCTATATGAGTTGGCTAGCGGTGGAAAAACGTAGCGGGCGACTTCGCGGTTCAGTGGTTGGAAAAAGCGTTCTTGGCCGATCAATGACACGCCGCCCCCGATGACCACAACGTCCGCCGCCGTGAGTGTGATCACTTGGGCAATCGCCCAACCAAGTACACAGGTAGCCTGATGGATTGCCGACTGAGCGATCGAATTGCCGGATGCTGCAAGATCGGCAACCGCCTTCGCGTTCAACGCGGATTCCTCCTTCTGCCAGTGCCGCAACTCGTGCTTCGCAACTTCATCGTCAGAAGTTTCCAGACACCGCATGACGGCTGCGACAATCCCCGGGCCTGCCGCATACGATTCGACCGTGGCGGCGGGCGTGTCGGCATTGATACCAGGCCGCAATTGACCGATCTCGGCAACGGCCGGACGCCCTTTTCCGTGCAGCTTGCCGTCGATGACGAGACCTCCGCCAACCCCCGTTCCAACCGTGACGTAAAACACCGTGCGACTATCCTTTCCTGCTCCAAACGATGCCTCGGCCAGCGCAGCGCAATCGCAGTCGTTGCCAAGAACCGCGGGGACGCCGAACTTCTCCTCGCACCAAGCCGCCAGCGGCACGTCGTCCCAACCGGCAACCTGAATACTCTTAATGACTCGTCCGAGTGTGCTGTCCACGGGTCCACCAAACCCGATGCCGACGCGTTGCACGGGGTGAGCCGCTACCAACTCGTGGCCGGTGTGTTCGATCTGAGTCAGGATACCGGCGGCACCTTTGGCAATGTCTATATCGCGGCGCTCGAACGCCACGAATCCGCTGCCATCGCCGGCACCGATACCAAGTTGCAGCTTGGTCCCACCGACTTCAATTCCGAGGATTGACATCATATTCTAGTCTCCGTGGTTGGTGTTTAGAATAGATCTAATATAAGGGGCGTTCCAACTACTCAGATCGCTTGATCATTCTGCCCACATGAATCTGCCACTAAGATCGGAACGGCAAAATGGTAGGAGAATACTTTCGATTGACGAATTCTATGGGGTGTTGGCATAGCGGCCTTCGTTGTTGATCCGCGCGAAGACGTCGTTAAGCACCCAATGGAACAGGCACAGATGTATGCTCTCGACCATTCCCATGTCTTCGAGTTCGACGTGCAGCCCGTGCTTCTGCATCTGCTTCAGCTTGCCGCCACTGTAGCCCGTCAAGCCAAACGTGGTCAGACCGTGGCGACTGGCCCAGTCGACCGCATTCAGCACGTTCAGGCTGTTGCCGGAACCACTGATGGCGATCACCAAGTCGCCTGCGCTGCCGTAGTTCATCAGTTGTTGAACAAATATCTGGTCGTACGCCAGATCGTTGCCAACCGCCATCATCCAGCCGGCGTTATCGGTCAGGCTGAGGACCTTCAGCCGCTTCTTCGATTCGTCCTTCAAATCGTGCTCGTGGAGCGTGCTCTTGCCGAGGTCTTCGGCCATATGGCTGGCGGTCGTTCCGGAGCCGCCGTTGCCAAAAATGAACACGAACCGTTCATTCTCCCAGGCCTGGTAAATGAGATCCGCCCAACGCTGCATCGCGGCTTGGTCGATGCGGCTGACTTCTTGGTTCAAGCGCCCGAGATAGGCGTCAGTGGCTAAGGTTGCTCCGAGCATTCTCTATATCCTTCTCTGTTTGTTTCTTGCAGTGCAGGACGCCACAGGGAGCGCATATGTCCCATCGGTTGATCCCCAGCATTTTGCGGTTCGCCGCTTCGTCCGTGCCGCTGTCTGCGAAATCGTCAAAAGCGCGTTCGGTCACATGGATGACGTGTTCGCGCACAAATGCTGCGCCTTCGCGTGCGCCATCCTCCGAATGCTTCAGTGCGCATTCCCACTCTACGACAGCCCATCCGTCAAAGTTGTTTGCCGCCATTTTGGAGAAGATCGCGGCAAAATCGACCTGGCCGCCGAAATGCACAGCGCCGCCTGCCAGCTCTTCCAGCCCGGCGATGGAACGCAGGATGGTTGTCTTGCCGAATGAGGACGCCCCAAGCAGGCAAAAGAATTCACCCTCGGCCACGTCGAAACTTATGTCTTCCAGCGCCACCACCGACCCGAATGTCCGGCGCAGGTTCTGGACCTTCAGCTCAGACATTCACCCAGCCCCCCCGGCTGCGCGAAGATTTCACGCAAGCATTAACAAAAACAACCCCGGCCAGCCCGTCATGAACGGTTGGAAACACCACATCACCGCTGATCTTGCGGCCATCACGTTTGGCGCGGATCGCTTCTGCGGCCTCGGCGTAGATATTGGCGAAACCTTCCAGATAGCCTTCGGGGTGACCCGGTGGCACACGCGACAGACGCGCGGCGGCGGACCCGGACCCGGCACCGTTGCGGGTGATCAGGCGCTTGGGTTCACCAATCGGCGTGTACCACAGGCGGTTGGGCTCCTCCTGCGACCACTCCAGCCCACCGTTGGTGCCATAGACACGCAATGTCAGCGAATTTTCATTGCCCAATGCCACCTGGCTGCACCACAGCATGCCCTTGGCCCCACCGGCAAAGCGCAGCATCACATGGGCGTTGTCATCAACCTTGCGGCCCTCGACAAACCTGTCGAGATCGGCGCAGAGGCTTTCCAGTTTCAGCCCGGTGACAAAGCTGGCAAGGTTATAGGCGTGGGTGCCGATATCGCCGGTGGCCCCGCCGGCACCGGTGCGTTTCGGATCAGTGCGCCACTCGGCCTGTTTCTGGCCGGTATTTTCCAGCGGTGTCGCCAGCCAGTCCTGTGCGTATTCCACCTGAACCACGCGCAGATCGCCCAGATCGCCATTGGCGATCACCTCGCGGGCGTGGCGCACCATCGGATAGCCGGTGTAGTTATGCGTCAGCACGAACAGCGCATCCGACCGTTCAGCCGCGCGCACCAGCGATTTGGCCTCAAGCAGCGTTGCCGTCAGTGGCTTGTCGCAAATCACATGAATGTTCCGGCGCAAAAACTCTTTGGCGGCGGGCGCGTGCATGTGGTTGGGGGTGACGATGGCCACCGCCTCGATCCCGTCCTTCAGCCGCGCCTCGCGGATCGCCATCTGGCGATAATCACCATAGGCGCGTTTTGGGTCGATGCCAAGATCGGCGGCTGAGGCCAGCGCTTTTTCCTCGGTAGAGGAAAGCGCGCCCGCCACCAGTTCATAGTGATCGTCCATCCGCGCCGCGATCCGGTGCACCGCGCCGATAAACGCATCGCGCCCGCCGCCGACCATGCCCAGTCTGATCTTGCCCGCGGCCATTATGATATTCCCAGCATGCGTTTGTTGGCGGCGTTATCGGTGCCACTCGCCGCAAAATCATCAAATGCTGTCTCTGTCACCCGGATTATGTGGTCGGCCACAAATTGTGCACCTTCGCGCGCTCCGTCCTCGGGGTGTTTCAGACAGCATTCCCATTCGACCACCGCCCAGCCGTCGAAATCATTCGCAGCCATTTTAGAGAATATCGCGCGGAAATCGACCTGCCCGTCACCCAGGGAACGAAAACGTCCAGCACGGTCGACCCAGTTTTGGAACCCGCCATAGACGCCTTGCCGCCCGGTCGGGTTGAACTCGGCGTCTTTGACGTGGAACATCCGGATGCGATCCTTGTAGATGTCGATATTGTCAATGTAGTCAAGGCATTGTAGAACATAGTGCGACGGGTCATAGAGCATGTTCGCACGCGCGTGATTGCCTACGCGTTTAAGAAACATCTCAAACGTCACTCCGTCATGCAAGTCCTCACCGGGATGGATTTCGTAGCAAACGTCAACACCGTGATTGTCGGCATGATCGAGGATCGGGCGCCATCGCGCAGCCAATTCATCAAACGCTGTATCGACCAATCCCGCAGGTCGCTGTGGCCACGGGTAGACATATGGCCAGGCAAGCGCCCCGGAAAAGGTCCCTAGGGCCGTGATCCCCAAGTTGGCAGAGGCCGAAATCGCCATTTTTACCTGTTCGACCGCCCAGGCTTGTCGCGCCTTCGGATTGCCGTGGACAGACGGATGCGCAAAGCCATCGAACACCGCGTCATAGGCGGGATGCACCGCCACAAGCTGACCCTGGAGATGCGACGAAAGCTCTGTCACAGCGATCCCGTTCGCTGCCGCCTCCCCCTTGAGGGTGTCGCAGTAATCCTTGGACGTCGCGGCTGTTTCCAGATTGATCAGGTTGCTGTCCCAAGATGGCACCTGGACCCCGACATAGCCGCAGTCGGCTGCCCACTTCGTGATGCCGTCCCATGTATTGAAGGGCGCTTCGTCACTAGAAAATTGTCCGAGAAACAGCGCTGGTCCTTTGAGCATTCGCATGTGGTCCTCCCTTTGATCTGGTTGTCCGATCCCTGCACCGACATTGCAGGATTGGACATGAGTTTAGCCTTCGCGATGGACGGCTTCGGGTGTTCCGCATCCCCTGACCAAACGCGCCACGTGCCTTTATCCGACTGGTAACGGTTACGCTTTGAATTTTAAAATTTTTTCCGTGTGTGCTTTGCTGCCAGTCGTATTCAGCCGTTGGACGTAAGTCTGCCATTGTTCGGATTTTGGATTGGCATGATGGGGTCCGCCTTCCCGGATTACGCCAAGCAGTGGATCGCCTCTGGCCGCCTTGTCCGCATTCTCGGCCAGCCATTTGGCCATCAAATCGTCCCCGGTGGCGTTTTCTTCTGGTCGAGACGCAGTCAAATTCGTTTTTTGATGCGGGTCCGCCGCCTATTACGCCACCGCCGATGATCGCTGCGGTTTGCTTCATTGGCCGTTCTCTTCATTCATCATGGCCTGCACTCTGGTCGCAATCGTCTGGCCGAGCAGTTTGTGCGCGGCTGCATCAAAATGCACGCCGTCTACCGGATCAACGCAAATCATGGTGTTTGCGTCAAGATAGCCAGTGCCAATATCCGCAGCCATCTGGGCCAGACGCGCAGGCAGGGATGCGCCGCGTTGTTCGGCGCCGGTAAACATTTCGGCCATCGGGCCCCTTTCGACGACCAAAGGCGGACATACCAGCAACGCCTTGGCAGCATGGCCACTGTTCAGCGCGATTCCGGCCAGTTTACCGACGGACTTCGCGATGTCATGGCCGGGCACATCAAAACGTTTCTTCAGATCATTGGTGCCCAACATAATGATAATCAAGTCGATGGGTTTGTGGCTTTCAAGAATCGGCAACAGTGCGGTTTCGCCGTTCTTGTTCACGCCTACTTCTGGGTCGTCATGCACCGTTGTGCGCCCACCCAGACCTTCTTCGATTACATACCAGTCCGGCCCCAATTCCGCTGCCATTGCGCCGGGCCAACGTGTTTCGCGGTCAAAACGACTACCGACCTGGCCCACGCGCGCAGGGTGCGAGCCGTGGGTGTTGCTGTCTCCGAAACATAATACGACGGGCATGATTATCCTTTCTCTGCACGTTTTGTCAGGCCGAGGTTTTCGCGGACTGCGTCCGGGTCGATGACTTTGCCGCCCATCGCCTCGATAATGGTGCGGGCGCGGGTGACGAGATCGGCGTTCTCGTGACCACCCTTGCCCGAATCATGCATTTCGCCGAACCCGTACCAGACCTGATAGGCGGTGTGCCGTTTGGGGAACGGGCTGATGCTGTCGATGTTAGGCGACGTGTTCCGCAATAGCCGTAGCAGCCCAGATGATCCGGCCGCAGCGAGTCGACATGAATGTATGGAACTTTCACTGTTAACCCTCCCTAGATATCGACCCAGCGGCGCTGCTTCGAACTTTCAAAACAGGCATCCACGATTTTCTGGGCCTCTGCGCCGCATTCAAAATCGGGCTGGTCGTTTATACCGGTTCTGATCGAGGTGATGAAGCGCTCGAAATTGGTCGGCGTTTGCGGCACCGCGACGCGCTCCCAGTGCATATTTGCTGATTTGATATCGCGGGTGATGTCGTAGGTCAGACCGTCTTCGAACCATTTGTCAAAGCAAACTTTGATCCCGCCCAGGTCACCCATGATCCTAATATCAATGGTGTTCTTGAATCCCGTCGCCGCACGCGAACATGAGATTGTGCCGACCGCGCCATTCTCGAACTCGACCATCGAGTTGAACGCGTCGTTGGCGTCAAATCGGTACTCCCCCACACCTGCGCCTTTGTGTTCAAAGACTTTCAGATTGCTGTTAATGCTTTTGATCTTGCCGACCGGATAAGTGGCCAGATCGAAGATATGCACGCCGGTGTCGCCAAGAACGCCCTGACTGCCGTGGGCTTCTGAAAGTCGCCAGAGGAATTTCGATTCCTCCTTGAAGCGCCCCCAGTATTCGCTGGTCAGCCAGCATTGATTATATGTGGCATCAACCTGGTTAATGCGGCCCAGCTCGCCAGATTTCACGATTTCGGCCATGCCCTGATAGCCTGAGGCATTGCGGAATGTGAAGTTAACCATGTTGATCAGTCCGGACTGCTTAGCTGCTAAAACCAACTCGCGTGCGTCGGCATAATTCTCGGCCAACGGTTTTTCCGAAAACACATGCTTCCCAGCGGCCAAAGCCTGCAGACCGATGTGTTTGTGAAACCGATCCGGTGTCACGTTGCTGATGGCATCAAAGTCTTCATTCGCGAACAAATCGTCAGCCGATCTATAAGTCGTCGCGACCCCATGCGTATCGCCGAACTGCCTCAAATTTTCCTCATTAACATCGCAAATCGCCACGATTTTCACGCCGTCAATGGCGTTGAACGCCTCGAAATGTTTGTTGGCATGACTGCCGGTGCCGATGATTGCTAGTTTGATCACTGTCCAAGTCCTTTTATAACGGGTGAATAGAGAAGTTCAGGATGTTGGGCACGAAAGAGTACCCTGTCGCTAATGACATCCAATGTGTCGATCATCAGGTTGCGGTCTTTGTCCACCAAACATTTGTACAAGCGATCAAAGCCTTCGGTTCCGCTGAGTAAACTGCATCTGTTGAAATCGGTGATGTTGATGAATTTATACCTCGAGTGCAGCTGCGCGAGACAGTAGACCCTCCCCTTTTGAATCAACTGTAAATAGAGGTTCACCAGGGTCGGATTCCCGGTCAGGGCCATAAAATGCCCCATAAACCGAAGTCCGTATCTGTAGTTTTTGTCGTTGTAGTTGTGGATAGTTATCTGATTGAGAATCAAAACCGATTCGCGCAATCCATTGATATCCGTGCAATCGATCCTGTTGATGATTTCGTCGGCGATGAGTGGGGAGAGGCTTTTCCGGATTTTGATCAACCCCTCGAGTTCATCGAACGAGATATGAGACACAAAGATGCCCTTCTGCGCGTCCGATTCCAGGAATCTAGTCTCTACGAGGCGCTGGTTTGCCTCGCGCACCGGCCCGCGCGAGACATTCAGCTTCTTAGCGATCACGGACTCTTTGACCTTGTCGCCGCTCACCAGGTCGCCGTTCAGGACCAAGCTTTTGATCTGGCGATAGACCAGTTCGTTCAGCGGCAGTCCTTCGAGGTTCTGAAGTGGCCTAAGGAGCTCGGAGAGCTCAAGCTCGTCGTCGGTATTGTAAATCATGTTACGCCAGCCTCGCCCCCATGTTGTCGCCTCCAAAGACGTAGATATCTTCGGAGTTGAAAGAACACGTCAGCTCCGCACCGATCTCGACGGGATGGTGCGAGGGCACGAATACCGTGAGGGTTTTGCCATTCACATTCAGGTGAAAAAGCTGGGCTTCGCCAAGCTGCTCGGATATCTCGATGATGCCGGTCAGGGTATTCTGCCCGTCAGCGCGCAAGCTGAATTTGTCGGGCCGGATCGCGACGTCGACCGCCTGCCCTTCTGCCGCGACGCGCCGCGATTTTGGTGAAAAGGCAATAATGTCGCCTGAGGCCAGAACGATCTCATCGTTCTGCACGGTGCCTGATAGGACGTTGATCGGCGGCGAGCCGATGAATTCAGCGACAAAACGACTGTTGGGGTTTTCGTAAATCTCAAGCGGTGTACCAATCTGCACGATCTCGCCCTTGTTCAGAATGACGATCCGGTCGGCCAATGTCATCGCCTCGACCTGATCGTGGGTCACGTAGACCGAAGTCGTCCTGAACTGTTGATGCAGCCGCTTGATGTAGGCCCGCATTGAGTTGCGCAGCTTGGCATCCAAATTGGACAGCGGCTCATCAAAGAGAAACAGCTTCGGCTCCCGGACAATGGCTCGCCCCATGGCGACCCGCTGACGCTGCCCCCCAGACAGCTCGCTGGGCGTGCGCATCAATAGCTCAGAAATTTCCAGCTGGTCGGCAATCTCGGCGACCTTCTTCTCGCGGGCCGGCTTGTCCACGCCGCGCATTTTCAGTCCGAATGAGATGTTCGCCTTTACGTTCATATGCGGATAAAGCGCGTAATCCTGAAATACCATGGCGACGTCCCGCTTGCGCGGCGGCAGGTCGCTGCAATCGAGATTGTCGATCAGGACCTGCCCGCCGGTGATCTTTTCAAGTCCCGCAATCATGCGAAGGATCGTGCTTTTCCCGCATCCAGACGGGCCGACCAGAACCACGAATTCGGAATTCTCAATCGTCAAATCAATCGAATTGACTGCGCTAACGCTGCCGTATTTTTTTGCCAGTTGCCTGAGTTCCAATGTGGCCATGATCTTTCCTGACAAGTGCGAGTTTTCCATATTATCCTTCTCGTCAAAATAAATGTCAACATTTGATTCATAAAAATGTTGACATTTATTTTGGAGATTCGTAGCCTACTGGAGAGGCTGCGTAAAATGTCTAGTTTGGCACAACGATTTTTCATCAACCTGTAAGGAGGTCCAAAATGTTTAGAATAATGATGACTACGGCGCTTGCGATGGGTATCGCGACCGGCGCAATGGCTCAGACGGCTGGCCTAGATCATATTGGCGCGGACGCGAATGCGCCAAAGCAAATGCTGTTCATGCCGAATACTTTCTATTCGAATAGCTCCGGCAACGAGGGCGTTGCTGCTGCGTTCCAGGGCGCGTATGAAGCCTTCGCCGCTGCGCATCCCGACTGGTACATCGAGTTGCAGGGATATGACCCCAATAACAGTGTAGAAGTTCAAAAGCTGGTGGAAGCCGGTTTTTCCGGCGATGGGCCTGGCTGCGTTTATGTCGACTCGTTCCGGGTTCCGTTCTACAAGAATCTAGGCCTGCTCAAGGACCTGTCGCCGTATTTTTCGCAAGAAGACAAAGACGACCTGTTTCCCTTTGTCAGGAATCTGGTGTCCGGCCCCAATGGCGAAATCTTCTCCTGGTGGGTGAATACCGATGTGCGGATGCTGTATCGCAGAACAGACATTATCCCCGACGCCCCAGAAACCTGGGACGAGCTGAAGGCAGCGGCCCGTGTCGCCAAGGAAATGGGCATGGCCGGCCTGGTTGTGACCGGCGCGCGCAACGAGGCCACGACGTTTGACTGGTTGGCGCATTTTTGGGCGCAGGGCGGCAAATTGCTCGACGATCAGGGAAAGCCAATTTTCGGCGAAGGCGAGAACCGCCAGAAGATGATAAATGCGTTCAATCTTTATGGCTCGATGGCTGCCGAGGGTCTGATTCCGCAATCCGTCGTGTCTTTCCAGAACCAATATCGCGACGTTGAGGCCTCAATCATCAATGGCACTGCCGCCATGTCGATCAACGGCCACTGGGGCTTGGCTAATGTTATCAAGGGCAATCCGGACCTCGAAGGCAAATGGGCTGGCTCGAAGATTCCAGGCCCAGAGGCCGGCATGCATGCCTCGGGCGTGGGCGGCTGGACTATTGCATCGATGTCGGATGACGAAGAACAACAGCAGATGTGCGCCACGTTGATAAAAGAGGTCCACATGGACGGCGTTATTCAGGAGTACATGAAGCGCATTCCAACTCAGAAATCGATGTTCGACAAGGTGTCCTGGGGTGCCACCCCGCATTTCACCATGGTCAAGGAAGTACTTGAGGATGGTGTCGCACGGCCCGGTTTTGCGGTGTACCCCGTTGTTTCTGAGGCAATCTATACGCTGATGGCGGATGTCATCTCAGGCAGCAAGACCGCCGAAAAAGCGACCGACGAGGCATTCAAGGCTGCGATGACGGCTTTCAACAAACTATGACCCAAATTCCCCCCTGGACCAGGGGGGAATTTGAAGATCCGGATGGGCGGTGATGTTGGACTATTTTCTGAAAAAATGGGTGAGCGAAGAAAACCCTTACATGTGGTTGATGCCAACAATCCTGTTGCTGGGTGTTTTTTATCTTTGGCCGATCATCGACGTCATCCGCATCAGCTTTACCAATGCTCACCTATATAAACGCACTTATAGTTTTACTTTCGACACGATTGTGGAGGCCTTTTCGACGAGCGGCTTTTTCGAGACAGTGTGGGTCACGTTCATTTTCGTATCTGTCAGCGTAGTGGGGCAACTGATCCTTGGGCTGATCCTGGCGGTCATTCTGCGCCGGGCCACAGATCGCCGATTGCCAGGGACAACACTCATCAAGGTCACAATTCTGATTTCCTGGATGATCCCCGGCGTCAGCGCGGGCATTTCATGGAACTACCTTCTCAGCGAGGCCAGCGTCGGCTTTTTCAACAACGCGCTGCAGTCCTTCGGGTATGAGCCTATCCGGTTCCTGTCCGACAACACCAACGCGCTGATTTCTGTCTGCATCGCAAATATTTGGAAAGGCACTGCTTTTTCGATGATCGTCTTCTATGCGGCAGTCTCTACCCTGCCGAGCATCCTTTATGCAGCGTCTGCCGTTGATGGGGCAAGGCCCTGGCAACAGCTCATCTTCATCACCATGCCGCAGATGAAAGCGATCATAACCATCGTGCTGATCCTGATCACCATTGCGACGCTGAACTCTCTGGAAATTATCCTCGCGCTGACTGGCGGCGGGCCGGGTCGCGCGACAGAGGTCATGTCGCTTTTCATCCTAAACACGGTGTTTTCACGCGGCGACATAGCGCTCGGCAGTGTCTTTGCCGTGGTCCTGATGCTGATCTGCCTGGCGCTTACATTCGCCTATATGCGCCTGATCGAGTTGGACAAGGAATGAGGCAGTCTCAGGAAGCTCTTCTCGGCGATCTGGCCACCTATTTATTTTACATGATCATCGGGATCTTCTTCATCTTTCCGATTTTCTGGAGCTTTTCCGTGGCACTGGGATCGCAAGAAGATGTGCTGTTCGACGGCCTGCGCATCCTGCCCAAGAACCCAACCCTGGAAAACTTCAAAGCCGTTCTCGCTTTCCCGGTCTTTAGTCTCTACCTCTGGAACGCGCTGAAGCTGTCTTTTTTCGGCGCTTTGGGCGCCAGCCTGATCTGCCTTCCAAGCGCCTATGCCTTTTCGCGGTTCGACTGGAAAGGCCGCAAGACGGCGTTGATTCTGATCCTCGTTTTCAAGATGTTCTCCGGCATCATCATCCTGGTTCCGCTTTATCGCTACCTGCGGATGATGGGCCTGTTGGACTCGCATCTTGTGGTGATCTGCGTCTATATCGGTGTGCAGATCCCGATGACTACATGGCTTCTGAAGGGCTTTTGCGACAAGGTGCCCAGAAGCTTGGAAGAATCTGCAATGATAGACGGGTGTTCCCGGCTTGGTGCCATGTTCCGCGTGGTGCTGCCAACGCTTATCTCGGGCCTCATGGCGTCGTTCATCATCAACATCATCACCAATTGGGGCAATTTCATTATTCCGTTTATCCTGCTGTCCAAACCAAAGCTTTTGCCAATAGCAGTGGGGCTGTTGAAATTCCAAGGCGACTATGAGGGCGGCGGACAGGAGCTGGTGGCGGCTGCTTCGGTTCTGTCGATCCTGCCGGCGGTATTAATATTCGTTCTGCTCCAACGCATGATCATCAAATCAATGACCACAGGCGCCGTAAAAGGATAAAAGGATAGTTCAATGATCAATCTAGGCTTCATATCGACAGCACATACGCATTTTGCGCGTTTCTCAGATCAAATTGCCGGGATGGAAGGAGTCCAGATCTCACATATCTGGGATGACGACCCGATGCGGGGCTCGACCAATGCCGCCGCGGTAGGCGCCAACTTTGTGGACGATTTGGAAGATATCTGCGCCACTGAGACAATCGATGGCTTCGTAATCTGCGCGCCCAACAACCAGCGCCTGTCCCTGCTGCGCCCGACCATAGCTTCGGGCAAGCCGATCTTGTGCGAAAAACCGTTGAGTCTGACGGTTGCGGAATCACGCGAGATTAAGGATCTGATGGCCCAATACCAGAACAGCGTGAGCACGGGTTACTTTCGGCTGGGCTATGGTGGTTATCTTAAGGCGCGCGAGATGGTTCGGGACGGCGCGTTAGGCAAGATCACCCATATCAACAATGTCAACAAACTGAACGGGGCTCTGGTCAAAAGTTTTGATGACCCGGCAGTTCAGTGGTTTGTCGACCCAGCGGTGTCGGGCGGTGGCGCCATGGTTGATCTTGGCACGCACGGTGTGAATCTGTTGTCATGGTTCATGGGCGCGGCCGAAGAGGTGCTTGCCATCTCCGCAAACCTTTCAGGTAACTACAGCCATATCGACGATTACGGTGTCATTCACATCCGGTTCAGAAATGGCGTTTTAGGCAATGTCGAGGCTGGCTGGATCGCCGAAGGCGGCATGAACACTTTGTCGGTATTCGGCCATAACGGCTCGATTATCGGCACCAAGGACGACTACTTGGACACCGATCACGAATTGCGCCACTACACCGGGCGCTACGACTACAAACTGATCGAGCCTTTGGCGAACAGGCCCATGCGGATCGACCGCCTGATTGCCCAGATCAAGGGAGAAGTCAGCGACAGGGAGTTGGCCGAGGAGCTGGACGCTGGGTGGGCGTCGGTGTCGATCATGGAAGCCGCCCAAAAATCAATTGCCCAGGGGGGGTGGTGCCCGGTAGAAGATTTCTGAACCGCAAACCCAGCGAGCTTTCGGGCGGCCAGCATCAGCGTATCGCGCTGGCGCGCGCCTGGGTGAAACGGCCCAATCTTCCGCTACAGATGCCGGGTCAAAATGTTGCACATTGAGAGGTTCTCGGCATGGCAAGTATCCCGCGCATTGCAGTGGTTGGATTTGGCTTGATTGGCAGGCGCCATGCCGAGGTTCTGCGACGTTCTCCGGAGTTTTCCCTAGCTGGAGTGGTAGAGCCGCAGGAAGCGTCACGCATCGACGCGTCTGAACTGGGCATCCCGGTATTTGCGTCACTTGCAGAGATGTTTGACCAGTTGGTGCCGGACGGAGTGGTGCTTGCCACGCCGACACCGCTTCATATCGAACAGGGCCTGGTCTGTATCGAAAAGGGCTGCCCGGTGCTCATCGAAAAACCGATTGCGGTAACGGTGGCAGATGCCGGGACTTTGACAGAGGCTGCAGCAAAGGCGGGCGTGCCGCTTCTAATCGGCCATCACCGTCGGCACAATGGCATGGTCAAGGCGGCAAAGCAGGCGCTGGCGAGCGGTGCGATTGGCGATGTGCGGTCAGTTCAAGCGACCTGTTGGTTTTATAAGCCTGATCACTATTTTGAAGTTGCGCCGTGGCGTACCAAGAAGGGCGCTGGACCGATCTCGGTGAATCTCGTGCACGATGTCGACCTGCTGCGGCATTTCTGTGGCGAGGTCAAAACCGTCCAGGCTGTCGCAGTGCCCTCGGCGCGCGGGTTTGAGAACGAAGACCTGGCAACGGCTATTCTTGTGTTCCGGTCGGGCGCGGTCGCGACAATCTCGGTGTCCGACAGCGTCGTCGCACCCTGGAGTTGGGAGCTGACGGCGCGCGAAAACCCTGCGTACCCGGCCACGAACCAAAGTTGTTACCTGATCGGCGGATCCAAAGGTGGCCTGTCGTTGCCTGACCTGCGGGTTTGGCGGCATGAAAGCGAGGCGGATTGGTGGACGCCGATCAGCGCGACCTCCCTTACCTGTGGCAGCAGCGATCCGTTGGCCGTTCAGATGGCGCATTTTGTACAGGTCATCGCCGGGAGCGAGACCCCGCTGGTCTCGGGTGTCGAGGGCATGCGGTCCTTGGAAGTGGTCGAGGCCATCGCTTCATCTGCAAGCAATGGCGTCGCTGTGAAGATCGGCGAGCGAAACGACGTGGAGGAGCAGTACTTCGCATCTGAGGCTGCAAGCACGATCCCAAGATGAGTTGCAGCAAGCTAAGCTACTTGTGCTTCGAGTTTGACCGATGGATTGGATGCCCAAATCGAGGCCTTTGTCGATCATTACAACCACCAACGCTACCACGAGAGCCTGAGCAACGTCACACCCTCCGACGTATACTTCGGACGCGACAAAGCCATTCTACAACAAAGGGAAAGGATCAAACGAAAGACACTCGAAGCACGGCGCTTGCATCACAGACAATGCGCCGCATAATGTAACCAACAAGATGAGCCAAACTATCTCTTAGTTTAAGCTGCTAATGGTGCCAAAAACCCTGACGACGGACAATTATACCCCATTTCAAGCGGTATGGCTAGGCGCGCGTGACTTGGTCCACGGACCGCGGTCCGAGCAAAACCATCCAGCGCAAATTGAGCTCATGCAACACTGAAGGCGGAAACGTAGGGCGTGGCTCTTGGTTCTCGGTCCACGGGCCTGGGCGGGATGGTCCTGTAACCTCTGGCCAGGTTTCATGTAGCGAAATGCTGGGTGTTTTGTCATTAGACGGGGATACAAAATGGCCCTGCCCGTCTCAAATAGCTTTGTTTGACACTTCTGGTGGGCCTACGTATCGTTTGAGAACAAAAGCTATTTTTGAGATAGAGCTTCAACTCGTTGAACACCTTCACAGGAATAGCGTTTGATTATGCAGCCCTAGGTCAGACCATTTACGAGGATCCGACATGAAAACCTCTATTGCCACCGTATCCATCTCTGGCAACTTTTCAGAAAAGCTCGAAGCCATCGCCACCGCTGGTTTCGACGGAATCGAAATTTTCGAGCAGGACTTTATCGCCCATGATGGCGATCCCCGCGAAGTCGGCGAGATGATCCGCGCAATGGGTCTTGAAATTACACTATTTCAGCCGTTTCGTGATTTTGAAGGCCTGCCCAAACAACTGCGTACCAAAGCTTTAGACCGGGCGGAGCAGAAGTTCGACCTTATGCAAGAATTAGGTACTGATCTCATACTGATCTGTTCTTCGTGCCACCCAGAGGCGCTTGGCGGAATCGACCGCGCCGCTGCCGATTTCTACGAACTTGGCGAACGCGCAGCAAAGCGGGGTCTACGCGTCGGCTATGAAGCGTTGGCCTGGGGCCGTTATGTGAACGATCACCGCGACGCCTGGGAAATAGTGCGGAGGGCCGATCATAAAAATGTTGGTCTTATCCTAGATAGTTTTCATACTTTGGCTCGCAAGATTGATCCGGATACCATCCGCCGCATTCCCGGCGATAAAATCTTTTTCGTCCACTTTGCCGATGCGCCAGCTATCGAAATGGACCTACTGTACTGGTCGCGCCACTTTCGTAACATGCCGGGGGAAGGCGACCTAGATATGATTAAATTCACGCGCGCAGTGATGGCTACGGGGTATTCTGGACCGATCTCACTTGAAATATTTAATGATCAGTTTAGAGGCGGTCGCCCCAAGAGTATCGCCAAGGATGGCTATCGGTCACTGGTGGCGCTGATGGATGATGTCAATCGGGCCGAGCCCGCACTTGCACTCGACGTGCCAGACACGCCAGAACGGGTCAAGGCACGGGGTATCTCCTTCATCGAATTTGCCAGCAGGGCAGAAGAAGCAGATGCGCTAGACACCTTGCTCTACAGTCTCGGCTTCAACCATTCCGCTAAACATTTTAGCATGAATCTAACCCTTTGGACACAGGGGGATATCCGCATCTTGGTGAATCGTGAAACCAAGGGTTATGCTAGTAGCGCATTTGCCGTGCACGGAACCAGTGTGTGCGATATTGGGATCGCTGTGGACGATGCAAAAGCGGCAGTCGAGCGCGCCAAATTGCTGGGTGCCGACCCCTTCAAACAGCCAATTGATCCCGGACAATTGAACATTCCCGCGATCCACGGACAAAGTGGTAGCATTTTGCATTTCATCGATGAGAAGAGTGGCCTTTCAGATGTCTGGGACGTTGAGTTTACCTCCATAGACGAAAAAAACCTTGGAACGGGTCTTACCTGCATAGATCATATCGGGCAGACCATGAGTTATGAAGATATGCTCAGCTGGTCACTGTTCCACACGACCCTATTCGACATGGGCAAATCAGCGATGGTTGACGTTGTCGATCCAGATGGTCTGGTCCGATCACAAGCTCTTGAAACACCGGACGGACGCGTACGCGTTACACTGAACGGGGCCGAAACTCATAAGACCATGGCGGGTAGCTTTCTTGAAGACAGTTTCCATGCCTCTGTTCAGCACATTGCCTTCGCGACGGATGATATTTTCCAAACCGCCAAGAGTTTGGATACACATGGTTTTTCATCATTGCCAATTCCGGCCAACTACTACGCAGATCTTGCTGCACGGTTTGACATCGGCTCAGACAGGTTGGCACAACTCCGCATGGGTAACATCCTCTATGATGAAGACGCGCAGGGGAAATTTTTCCAACTCTACTCGCGGCCTTTCGCAGGCGGCATGTTCTTTGAGATCATACAGCGAACAGACGGATATGGGGGGTATGGGGGGCCGAATGCTCCATTCCGTATCGCTGCGCAAAAGCGCCTGATGCGGCAAAAAGGCATGCCTAAGATGTAGGCCGGAACTGCCAAACTAATTAGAATTCGCATCAGATTGCTGGCACAGCCTAAATCTATGCGCTCAATAGGTGACGCCACTCAGCGAGAGCAGTTGCACAGTACAGACCCAAAAACCCACCCCACATCTCCCCCTAGACGCAGGGTAGGCTTTGATGATTGCACCCGAGAGCTGGTTCTTAGTTGATTACTGCTCTTGCAGCCTCACCCCCTCCACAATCCCCCGCTTCTGCTCATCGCTGATCCCCGCCGAGTACAGCCCGTAGGTAAGCTTATTGGCGGACCTAGCGGAGTGATGCCCGACCAGGGTGGCAGTGAAGTGCTCCGGGACGCCTGTGCGCTCACACTGGGTGATGAACCACTTGCGAGTGCTGTGGAACACGGTCCCATGCAACTCAGGGTGGAGGCGGCGCAGGTAGGCATAGCGCTTCACCACTTTATCGACAGTGAGATATGGGAACAG
>Ga0302125_10000624_pt1 | contig 19002 bp, 10 predicted proteins | sample CB4_surface_MG_FD_203111 | JGI IMG/M metagenome (GOLD analysis project Ga0302125, IMG submission 203111) | Marine microbial communities from Western Arctic Ocean, Canada - CB4_surface | ecosystem: Environmental > Aquatic > Marine > Oceanic | place: Canada: Western Arctic Ocean | collected... | reverse complement strand
CACGCGAGGGACCCGCCTCCGCCGCCCTCGCCGCCGCCTCCATCAACATGCGGTCCAACCGCTCCATCGCGACACGACGAAGTGAGGGGGAAAACAAGGAGACTGCTGTTTTTAATAAAAAGGACATTGGAGTGAGAAACAAAAGAGTTCCATTAGATTAGATAGTGTCGATATACAATGATGCTCTTTCAAAACGCTTTCCGGTACGTGCTCCCCAGCGCGCGCATGTGCTGCACCGTTCTCTGGACGGGCACTTTCTGTTTCGTGCTTCCTAGCTGGCTTTTCTTCGCCGCGAAAAAGGCGCCCGATTCGGGATCCCGGTTCAGCGCCCGCTTTGGAGTTTTGCCAGAAAAGTGTCATTAGTGTATGGTCAAACAGTCGTCCGGGATTTGGGAAATGCAATACGTACCTGCAACTCGAGCTGGTCAAACGTTTCGCCGTAATCCAAGTCGTCGCCCTCCGCTTGTTGCGTCACGAAAAGATCCAGACCGCCGCCTTTGTCGTACCACTCCGTGAATTCTTGTAGTAACGACTGTTTACTGGTCTGCGCGCTTAAGGTCAAAGAATTCAAAGACCCCTTCAACATCTGCAACTCCTCGTACGCCGCGCGGTACGCCGCCTTGGATTTCTTCAGGGCCACCAGATTTGCGTACTCCTCGGGGTCCATCACGTCAAACGACCCGTCCGTAGCGGCGCCCAGTGACTTGACCGTGTTCGCGCCAGTCCCTCCCAGCCCGCCCGCCTTTGCCTTCGTCTCCTCCACCGCCACGCCGACCGCGTCGATTTCTGTTTTCAAAAGGTTGATCGTGTCAACCTTTTGTTTCATCGCGAGCTTCGCGCTTCGCAGCGCGGCGGTTGCGGCGGACGCTTTTGCGGCAAGGTCCGGCGCGACGCTCTTTTTATACTCGCCAAAGGCGACCGACCTCCGTGTTGATTCGTCGCGTTCGTGTAACGCCTTCTGCGCCGTCGCCGCGGCGCGTGACATCACGACGTCGTTCGTCGCTCGGGTTGGCGATTCGGGGGGCGGCACGGAATCGGAAGGCGCCACCCCCGCGGCGAAACCATGAGACTCCTCGGACGGCTCCTCGTCGCCAACCTCGGCGACGGCGCCTGTTTCGCCTTCCCCAGCGGCGACGCGCGTGTCACCCTCCGCCTCCACGTCCCCGGTTTCTGTTTCGCCCTCCCCTCCTTCCTTATCTATGCCTGCAATCGTATCCGCCTCTGCGGATGCCGTCTTTTCCCGCGCCTCCGCCACGAGCCGCGCCGTTTCCCCCCTCACCTCGAGCCAGGCATTTTTGAAAACCCGGAACGTGGCCCGCGCCTGCGCTAAACTCTCCACCGGCAAATCCTGAGGGTTGGCGTTTTCGGTTTCCAGAAAGTTCCGCACCAAGTCCTCCAGTTCCCGTTTTTCAACCTCCCCCATCTCCCCTGAATAGTTCACGGCAGGCCTGCCCGCGAACGTGTCTCGAGCCGCTAACTCGTTCGTAAGCTCCAAGCACCTGCGCTCGTACTTAAGCGCCAGGACTCGCGGGTCTTTGCTTTCGTTGACCACGGCTTTGGTTTTCAGCGTCATGACTCTCGACGCGAACCGACACGTGCTCACCGTCTCCTCGGCGTGCGCCTCGTCCGGCCACGTACACGCGATCATGGTAGTCTTGCAGTTACCTCCTAAAGCGTCTCGCAGGACACTAGTGAGTTTGCTTTGGCGAAAAGCTACGTGCTTGTCACCTCGCGAAAGCGCGTTGACGATCTGCTCCAGAAACGTGAGCGATTTGTTGATGAACGTCGCTTCCTTTAACTGTTCGCCCTAGAGATAAAAAAGAAAGTGTCAGTCTCGTATGGGCATTCAGTCTGCGGAATGTGGTAAATGGGAAATACTTACCGTGACGTTTGTTTTCTTGACCCGCTCGGAACCCGCCAGGTCCACCAGGTTTAGTTTCGATACGATCGTGCGGTCGACGCCGTCGCCCACACTTCTTGAGCTTAGATACACGGTGAACACCACGTGCGACCTGGAACTGGTTTTGTTCAAAACGTGGTCGCTCACGGCTCTGTTTTTGTCACCCGCGAAGAAAAACCCAAGCGCCTCCGCTTCGTTCGCGCACGTCTTTTTGGTCAAGTGCTTAACCTCCATCTCGCCGTCCCGGTCCACTACTTGTAAATCGGAATCCGGAACGACTTCGCTGGCGAGCAAATCGAACAGGCGCTCGTTGTATATCTCCAAGTAACTCACGCTGATTTGAATTTCATTGCCCACCCGTAAATCAACCTCGCGGAACAAATGATGCACCGCCCGCGGGATGACGCCTCGGTGCTTGAAGTCGCTCCCCTGGTTGGAAAAAAGAAAGGGTCAGTCGGTCGGACCGCGTGTATATCCGGGATTGGAAAGGGTAGGCCCTGTACTCCATGGTATTACGTAAACAGTCGTGGTAACAGTCCGGACGGGAATGCGCCCTTCGCAGGCGTAATAACCGTCCCTTCGCGGGACGAGTATGCGCACTAGCGAACGGCGGTGCGTGGCGATTGGGAAAGTTCCGCACCGTATCGCCGCTCATCGTAAACGTCTTCCCAGCGCCCGTCTGGCCGTACGCGAACACCGTGCCGTTGTACCCGCCAAGCACGTTTTCGCACACCTCGCTGGCGCACTGCGTGAACACCGATTCTTGGGAAGCATCGTGCAGAATCGTGTCGAACTCGAACCGTATGGCATCCGCGCTGTTGTTGGGCGCGAACTCGTTGACGGGTTTGGTTTTGTCGAAACCGCGCTCGCGTTCCGGACGACGCAGCTGTACCGAAACCGTGCGGTTGTCCTCGCCGACGCTGTGCGTGAGGTGCGTCATCAGAGGGACAAGGAGACACGTGGTAGGAACGCGCGTGTCAGTCAACGCGAGACAAGTGCCAGGCGGTGGGGCAACGGGGAGCACCATCACAACACGCGGACGGATGCGAGATTCCGGGGGAAGGAGGGACAAATCTCGCCAATAATGGAAAGGGCGCAGCAAATGGGTACGCACCGGAAAGACTCCTCCGCGCCCGCCGTGGGGCGCGCGCGCAAATACACTTTCACCGCACTGCTCGCCATCGCGGTTCCGGAAGAGGGCACCACAGCTGGCGTGCTGACCGTGTGGTGAGTCGGGCGGCGCCGCGGACGAATGTTGACCCGAAATGGCATCACGTTTTGGCGTGTCCCAGATTTTGCAAAACGCCGAGACGAAACTGGGGGACTGGGGGAACTAGCGAAGCTTCCGAGAAGACGCTTGGCCACGAGACCACGCGTCGACACATCCCGCGCGCGGAGGTCCGCGTCGCGATGCCGTCGTTGGACGAGCAGGTTTCGTTTCGCGTTTGCGCCGGAGTGGGCGTGGGCGCGCGGTCAGAGCCCGCGGTATCGGGCTCCGCGGCGCGAGGTGCTGCGAATTCCACGACGCAACACGTGCCGACACCAAAGGCTGAGTCACCTTTCGGTAAACGCGGGGCAGCCGAAGCGCGGTCCGCGCGGTGTCCCTTGGCTGAGACTAGTGCGAACGTGTTGTGTTTGGCACCGAGCAACCAGTCCGCCGATATCGCGTCTGCAACGACAAGCCAAGCGAGTCCGTTACTTTCGGTCCTGGAACGAGGTGGTCGAATTACGGATGGCACTTTGGCTGATGTGATGACTTTGGATGATGTGATGGCCCAGGAAAACGACGACGCGCCGCGCAAATCGAATGCGGCCGCGTTTCAGCGCTTGGCAACGTTGGAAGCATTAACGAAGAAGTTACTGACACGAAACACAACGGAACGCTTGGCGACGGCGGCGACTAAAAACGCGCTGGACGACACGCGACGCGAGCTGAGTTTGACGAAAACGAGGCTCGAGGAAATCGAAACGGACCCGGCGGCGAGCGTAGCGGCGGCGAACGCGACGCAGAACTCCGCGGCGTGTTTGGCGCTCGAGGCGCTTCGACTCGCGTTTGTGGAGCGGGAGGAAACCTGCGAGGTGCTTGAGGCGCGCGTGTCGGAACTGCAGGCGTCGAACGCGGAGTTAACGACGCGAATCGCGGCGGGCGGCGACAACGCAGAGCTCGATACGCTTCGCAGCTCCCTCGCCGCGGCGGAGGAAGAGTCTACGCTTGCTGTTTCCTGGGCCCGGGCCGCAGCGAAGGACGAGGCAGAGGAGGTGTGGGCTGAAAGGAAATCAGCGCTGGAGAAGGCGCTTCACGCCGAGCGCGCCGGTCGCGAAGAGGACAATGCACGACGCGAAGCGCTCGAGGCGACCGCGGCGGCGGCGGCGGCGGCGGAGACGACACGAGCCATGAGTGACGCGGCGTTCGCGGCGAGCGCGGACGACGATCTCCACCTGAAATTGACCCTAGCCACGGCGGATGCCAAGGCGCACGCGTACGCGGCTGCGTCCGCAGTCGCCGATGTCAACCTGCTCCGCGTGCGATTCACGGAGGAACGCTCCGCGACGGCAGCGGCGCTGGCGGACGCTCTTCGCCAACTTCGCGCCGCCGCCGCGACGGAGACGGAGTTGCTCAACAAAGTGCACTTAGTTGAGACGCAACGCGAACGGGCTCTGGCGGAAGTTTCAGCGCGCGTCGCGGAAGCAGAGACTGTGGCGGTCAAGAATTTGAGTCGCGCAAACGCACGCGCGTCTGCCGCGGAGACCGCCAACGCGCGACTCGAAGGCGAGCTGTGGCGTACGCGCCAGAAAGCGGAGAGCGATTTGCGGACGCTCGAGTTGCAGCTGGAGGATGCTCGGCGGCGCGCGTCCGACGCGGCTGCGAGGGATCCCAGAGGGAACAGAAAACCGGGGTACGCGTCAACCGACGCGTCTATGAGGGACGCGGACGCGGTGGTGGCAGAGATGCGCCGAGAGCTCGAGGCTGAAACTGCGGCTTCCGAGGCGGCGGCGGCGGAGTCGGCGCGAAGGGAAGGGGTGTCGCGTCGGAAACTCGCCGCGAACGAGCTGCGGCTGAAAGAAGCCAGTTTGGCGCTTTCGGAAGCGGCGGCCGCACTCGAGGCGAAAAACAACGCGTTGCGCGCGAGCGAAGCGGAACGGAGACGAATTCTGAACGCCGCGGAAGGTTTGGAACGACGCGCGCGGCGAGCGGAGGACGCGCTGGAGCGCACTGGTGAGAAATTAGCAAGCTAGCACGTTACGTTACTCCCATCTACCACCGTTTACACTAAACCCTAAACCCCGAATATCTCCCGTCTGTTTCGCCGCGTCACTCCTCCGCGGTCGCCACCGCGGTTCCCTTTCCGCGTTTCCCGGCGGTTTTTTCTTTACCTTCGGGGGGAGCGCACACCCCAGTTTCGGGTGTCTTACTTTCCTGGGGGCCCTCGGAGTTTTTAAAAATCTTCCTCCCCGAAACCGCGGCGGGTTGCGCCGTTTCCCGTTTCTTCCACGGCTTTTTCTTCCCCGCCCCAAACGCGCCACCCGCCTCCGTTCCGCCCCGTTCCGCAACACGGGGAACCACTTCTTTGCCCCAGTATTTCATTTCCAGTTTCATTTCCTCGTACGAAGAGGTTAAGGTCACGGCGGTGCAGTACACCACCATGTCCACCCCTGTTGGCCACGACTCTTTGTTCTTCCGGAACACGTCGCGCACTCTGCGTTTCACCAGGTTGCGATCCACGGCGCGTTTGATTTGTTTCTTCGGGGTCTTGATCCCGAGGCGCGTGTTCGTCACAACCGACCCGCCGTCACCGGCCACCCCCTCGTTGGAAAGCCACTGCACCCTTAAGTGTTTGCCGTTGAAGTTCTTGCCGAACCTCCCCACGCGGTTGAAGTCGGCCTGCGTTTTGATGCGCTCGCGCGGCCGGAAAACCTCGCCGTCGATGGATTCGGTCTGGGGATTGAATGGAGTGGAGATGGAGGTGGGGAAACGAGGATGGTGAGAAACAAAAATCAATCGTTTTGTGAAAGTCCATCGCGTGTTATTGCGCGCGATTGCGTGTACGTTCTGTCGTCCCGCAGAAAAGAAAATCCCGCGTTCCACGACCCGCCGCTCGCCTCCGCCTCGTCCCAAAAGAAAGTTTCCTTCATATCGAAGCTCGGCGCCAACCGAGCGGAACTGTTTTTTCGTCACGGGGCGTTCCCCACGGAACCAAACGTTCGGGCTGGTGCCAGTATTAATGAATCACGAGGAAACGGCGGGGCGGGTTTAACGAGCAGGCGGGGCGGGGAGGTGGATTTCTTTCGCGCGCGGGTAACGCGAGCGATTGAGTTGGGTAAACGTCAAAAGAGAACACCTCCACCTCCACGTACCTGTCTTTTCTTTCTTTTTTCGTTCGCTGAGCGCCGTCCCTCGGCGCACGACGCTTTGTGCGCATCGACGCGCGCGGCGGGCGTGGCGAACAGGGAGTCGTCCATCTGCGCGCGCCATTTTTTCACGAAGGATTCGTACCCGTCGGCGGCGGCGTCGTACGAATCCGAGTCTTCGTCTTCGTCATCGTCGTCATCCAAGGAAGGCTCGTTCGAACCAAAATCCTGGGTCTCATCAGACGAGCTCATCGCAGTAGTGCTGGCATCGGTGGTGTCGTGCGCCTCCGTATTTTCCATCGACTCTTCGTGCGCTTCGGACACCGCGAATGCTTGTCCGCGCGCCGCGCGCTCGGTCGACAAACGCGACGACCACGCCGAAACCGCGAACGGGTGGTGGTCGGCGTGACGCGCAGGTCGTCGTCGGTGCGACGCGAGAAGCTTGGAAACGAGTTGTGTGTTGCCTGTGTGCAGACGACGCGACACACACGGCGTGCGTGTCGCGCACGACGCGCGCGACGCCCGCGACACCGCCGTCGCGTTGTTAGTCCGCACAAACGGTGAAGCCGCCGCCGCCGATGCGGACGCAAAAGTGCCCATCGAATTCGGAATCGGGGTTTCCAAACAAAACAGTCGCGGCGAGACAAACGCCGCGACGAACGCCACACCGCGCCGCGTGATGGGCGTTGCGAAGGGCGACGGACGACGCGAAGCCCGCCGCGCGTTCCCGTTGCGGTGAACCGCGCGCGCGGATGTGAACCAACAGAGAGGAGACCGCACGGACGAAATCCGAATCAATCCCTAAACCCATACCCTAAAAAAAGTGGCAGGACCAAGAATTTGAAGAAAATATCACAGGTGGAAGCGTCGCACGAAGGTCGAAGCCACACACCGCACCGGCACGACTCGCGTCCGCGTCCACGTAGGGACGCGTGTGAGTTGTGTAGCGTCGGGGCGGACTGGCGAGACTTAGAATACGCACTTTGGTTGGCACACCTGCGCCACGGCCCTCGGTCGGGATGGGCGCTTTTTGAAAAGCGGAGCACTCGCACTTGGACGCGACGATGGTGGGCTGGGCTCCGGTGCTGGAGCAGCACACGCCGCTGGCGCCTGATGGACCGTCCACGTCCTATTCAACGCACGTGGCGCCTATTATTCGACGCCATGCGCGTCCCCGCGGCGAGTTCAACGTCGTGGCTGGTGACTCCGCAGGCCATGCGAGGCGAGTTAATTTAGGCACCCGGAGTGTTGGCGAGTTGACGGAGACGCGTTCCGCCGCCGCGACGCGCGTCGCGGCGGAGGCGGCACAGGGTTTCGACGAGAATCGCCCGATGCCGGGCGAAGGACTTCCATCGCCTCCACACGAAAGCTCACGAAGCGTTCCCTTTGTCGCCTCGACGGATCCAAAGGACGTCCACGACGCGTTCCGCGGGTTACCGGCGTGGCTCGGCGATTGCGACGAGGACGAAGACGGTTCGGAAACGTCGGAGGCGGCGCGCGACGAAAGTCACCGCGGCGACGATTTGCGCGGCGCCGTGGGTGAAATGCGGCGAACGCTGGAAGCCGTGGGTGTTACACGCGAGGCGCACCTGGCGGAGGTCCGCGCGTTTCTGGAGGTTTCTCCTGGGCGGAAACCAGTGACCGGGGCGGACACAATTGTTTCGCCGAAAACGCAACGCGTCGCGTATTCGCGCACGAAAGCGGCGGAAACGGAAACTTCGCCTTCCTTGTTCGAGGACGGGGAAACACCGTTTTTTAGGTACGACCGCGCTAGGGTCAACCCCACATTGACAGAGCCGTCCACGTCACAGCAAAGTCACGTCACCCGGTTTTTCGAAAAAGGCGGATTCGCGGATCCGATGGGCGAAGCCCTCGGTCTTCCGTCAAACGCGATCCGCGCCAACCGCCGGTTTCAAAAAAGCTCGCGCTCGCCAAACAAAAAAGAAACGTCCGTCCCGTTGTTCCGAAACGATTGCGACGAACACGGGTTAAGTTTAGACAAGGAGAATTTCGGGAACGCGCCTGACCGGCCACCTCACGAAACGAATCGGTTCACGGACGAGAAGCGACGAGACAACCGTTTAAAAGCGCGGTGGCGCGCGTACGAAACCGAAAAGTTCGAAACGAAAAAGCGCGAGTCGGACCGGGCCGCGATTGCGCGACTCGCGGCGCGCGAAGCCGCGCTCGAGCTGGACGCACGTCGTGCCGAGCAAGTGCGCCAGCGAATACGCGCCTTGGCTGAGAAGGAAAGAGGGGAGATTCGTGTCGAGGAACAAACAAAACTCGACGCCGCCGCCGCCGCCGCCGCCGCCGCGGCCGAACTGGCAGAGGCGACTCGAAAACACAAAGCCGAACTCGAGCGACGCGCGTTGGAACACCAATTCGTTCTTGATGAGCGCGAGATGGAACGCGCTTGTGCGGTCGCGGCTGAGGCGGGGGTTCGAAACGCGGCCGCGTTGCTTGAGGCGGACAGGCAGTTCGAACAGCGCATGATCAGCGAACGCACGCGACGGGAACAGAGAGTAGTGTGGTTCGCGGCGGCGGCGCAGAGCGCCACTGTGACTGGCAACAAAGAGGAACCTGAGTTTTCGTTGTCTGGCTCGTCAGCCTTCGACGGTTCGCAAGGTATTAGGGTTTCGAAGACGCGTCCTGATTTTCGGCAACACGATTCCACCACAGCTGCTTCCCCGACGTGTTTGGGTCCGCGATACATCGACGCCGAAACCGGCGCCGTGGTTGGAAACGCCGCGCGCGGAGCGGAGGAGGCGTCCGCGGAGCGCGCCGTTGATTTGACTTTGGAGCGCGGCGTCGATGCGAGTCTCGCTTCTGAAGGCGGCGAGGCCACGGTGAGCTTGTTGCGCCTGCAGCTGCGAGCCGTATCCACGCTTCTCGAGGCGCTGACGCGTTCGCACCGAGAGCGCCTCTTGACGCTTCACGACCGGTACGTGGAAGTCGATGTTCAAAGAGAAGCGCAGGACCGGCTTTTGCGATTCGCGTCGGTGGAAAATGACATCCGCGCGGCGAGGGGTTTGAAGACACGAAGACACGGAAAATGGACCCCCCCCCGAAACGGCGTGTTCCTCAACTCCGGGGTAAACGCCAACAGCCACAACGCGAACGCGAGCCACGGGAGCTCTTGTGAAACGAACGGAGACGACCGCGCGGCGGTCACAGCGCAAACGGATCACGCAAAACACGGAGACCGGGATCCCTTCAAAGGAAGTTTATTCTCCCGGTCCGTGTTGCGTGCGCTCGGGGACAAGCACCTGATGAAAACCGCGCTCGGCGTGTTCGCGGCTGGCGCCGCGTTCGCGCGAGCGCGAAGGGCGTACTGCCACAAGGTATGGCGCCGCAACGCCGCCCCAGCCGCGCGCGTCGCGCTGCGTGCGCTTCGCGACCAGGTAAGTATTCCCCATTTACCACATTCCGCCGACTGATTGCCCATACAATACTGACATTTTTCTGGCAAAACTCCAAAGGTTTCGTCGACGAAGGAAAAAGAAAAAAAAGCCGACGCGCATTACAGACGCGCGGTTTCCACCACGACGACCACGAGTCATGATTCTGAGTTATTTTTTGAAGATGCACCGTGTGTCACGTTCGTCGGCGCGCGGTGTGTGCACCGCTCAATTAGGGCGTGGGTGCTGAACGTGTCAGGACGCAAAGCCCGGCGAAACGCGCTCGCGTTGTCGGCGGCGTCGCACAAACGATCCACCATACGCGGCGCGTTTGGACAATGGAAAGTTGTGCGGTTGCACACCGAGCGTACGACGCACTCCACTAGCCTGGCCTTGAGCTTCAAGCGGAGGCGAGGCTTTGTGAACGTGTTTCACGTATGGCAGCAAGCAACTGCCAAAGGCGTGACCACGCGTCTGAAGCTTCGAGCGGCGACGCCGGGTGAGGGCGATGCGCAAACGCTGGCCAAGGCGTCGCTCGAGAAAAGATTTGGCCGGGGTACGGTGGGTACGGGTACTAGGCTTACGGGTACGCCTAGTACACCTGCTACTCCGACTGGAAGAACAGGGGCGAGTCCCTCACAAGCAGTCGGAATCGGTATCGCGAGCGCGAAGAAAGTAGCCGCCGCGCTGGAAGCGTGCGCGCGTTATTTTGAAAACTCGCCTCGCCGCGTCGCAGTCCGAGCGGCCAGGGAGGGAATCGCGGAGATTCTTTCCCAGAACCGACGACGGTTTGTAGCGACGGACGCGGATGTTCGATGGATCGCCCTGGTTTCGCCGCACATGCGACGCGCGCGAAGTAAGATGAAGGCTGAGCTGGACGGGGAAGCGAAAACGGCAAAGCCGGGAGCCCGTCGCGTTTCCCACGACGCTGACTCAAACGAGGCGAAACAAACGAACGCCCTGACGCAGGAAACACGCCCAACGCAGAAACCAACCCAAGACGTTGCGTATGATCTTTTCGAAGAGGATCTGCCGCCCGTACATCTCACCGCCTCAGCGCGTATCATCGCCGCGCAGGCGTTTGAGTCGGACCGAACGCGCGCGCGAGCACGAGCTGTCGCCGTGGCGTCGGCCCGCGACGCCGTCGCCGCGCGAGACACCGCGCGTTTTTTGGTGGAACGAGCCTTTGACATCGAACAACGCGCCGCCACAGGTGCCGCGTCACGGGCGAGCGACCGTCTGGCGAAGGCGAAAGCATTGGCTGACGCGGATGACGCGGCGTCGCCGTCGCTCGGAATCGCGTCGTTCGGACTGGAGGACGCGAGCGGAGGCGTGGCGCGCGCGCGGGCGGAAGCGGCGCGCTGCGAGTCAGTTGCGCGCGCCAACGCCTTGGCGAAATTATCGCAGGACGCGACCCGCCGAGCCCTCGCTGATGCGGACGCAGCGAGGGCACGAGCCATCGCCGCTGCGGCGGTGGCTACGGCGGCTTCGCAAGCGGCCGTCACGGCGGAGAAAATATCTGAGATTCGCGCTAATCGAGACGCGTCCACGTCTGAGGTTTCGGCGGCTGCGGAGGAGGCGTGTCGTCGCGAAAGGACGCTTCGCGACGCTGCTGAGCGGCAACGAGCGTTTGCGCTGGAAGCACGCGAGGACATGAAAGCGTCCCCTGAGGCGGTATCTCTCACCGCGACCGCGGCGGCAGAGCGCACGGAGCTCGCGGCGGAACAGGCGGCGGCTCGCGCCGTGGAGGCGAGGGACGAATTTTTCTCCGCGGAGACCGCGGCGGAAACGGCGAGGGTCGCGTCCATATCCGTCGCAACTCCTCTTCTCGACGCGCTTGAAAACGCCCGAGACGCCCTGGCGTTGGCTGGCCGGTGGCGGGAAGACGCGTCGTCAAGCGCGAACGCGGCGGAAACGTTTGTTTCCGAGTTATCCGCAAACGAAGCCGCGGCGGATGCGGTTTTGAATTTCTGGGCGACAAAATTCGCAAACGCCGCACAGGTAGAAACGCTCGCGTCAAGGGAAGCCTCCAACGCCGCTCGCGAGGTAAGGGCCTTTCCCAATCACCACATTCCGCCTCTGCGATTGCCCATACTCGTACCAGAAGGGACGGCTGTACCTCTGACTGTTTACGTAATACACGTTACGAGAGACTGACACTTTCTTGTTAATCGTGCCAGGCGGCTTCCAGTGACCCGCGCGCCGCCGCCGCACGCCGCGACGCCGTTTCAAAGCGCGCCGACGCCGACCGCGCCGCCGCGGAAGCGAGGTCCAAGCGCGCTGTGGCGGACGACGCATACGCTAACGCCGATGCCGTCGCCGTCGCGGCGGAGGCCCAACTCGCGGAGGCGCGAGAAGACACGCGCGTCATCTCCGAAATCACAGGCGAATACGCTACCGAACCCAAAAAAATCGAAACGACGTCTTCGGGAACGTCGGGTACGGAAACCGCCGACGATTTGGCGGGTGGCGAAACCTACGCACGCGCCACGCGCACCAGGGTCACCGCCGCCACGTTCGCCGCCGCCTCGGATTTCAACACGGAAGCCGCGCTTGCGGAGCGACGCGCCAGTGAACTCGCCGGAAGCGCCGCCGCCGCCGAGTCCAGGGCTACGGCTGGTTTTTCCAAAAACGCCCGCCAAGCGCACGCCGCGCACCGCGAGGCGTACGAGCTGGCGACGGATGCGCAGGCGATGTTGGAACGAGCCCGCGTGCACGCTGGAAAGGTCGCAGGACACGCAACGGACGCTCGCAAGCATCTCGCGATTGCCATGGAAGAAACGCGCAAAGCGACCCAGGGTAAGTATTTCCCACTCATCACATTCCGCCGACTGATTGTCCATACGAGACTGACACTTTCTTTTTTATCTCTAGTCGACGTCGAGTCCGTGACGCCAGCGGCTACGAAAGTTGCGGAGGTTTGCGCGCGAACGGCGCGGAAACTCGCCGACGCCGTGGACGCTTCGGAAAAGAAAGCCGCGTGTGACGTTGCGTTTGCTCGTCGCACCGCGTGCGCGTATACATCAAAGCTTCACGTCAAGACGCTGGTGAACCGTCTTTCCGTCGCGGAAGGAACTTACGCCGCGGCGGCAGAGCGCGAGGCGTTTTGCGTGTCAACCGCGCGGATGGCGCGAAGCGAGCACGGTCCGGAAACGGCCGTTTCGGGAAATGCGAAACCTTTCCTGTCCGACGACAACGAGGACGGCGACGGCGATCCAAACGCGGCGTCGTCCGCTTTGGTGATCGCCGCGGAGGCGACCGCGGCGACGGCGTCCCGCGAAGCGGTTGACGCGCGCGGTGCGGTGGTTGACGCGAAGTCGGCGTTGGAGGAGGCACTCAGGGAAGCATCGCGAGACGCCGCGCGGGAGGTGGCGGCGAAAACACGCGCTGCGGCTGCGGCGAAGGTAGCGACTGAAACACGACTTCTGGCGGACGAGGCGACGACTGAAACCGTCGCGGCGGCTGCGGCGGCGCGTCGCGCGCTCGCGTCCATGACCCGCATGCGCGCCGAACACGAAGAGGTTCGCGTCAAACAAGCAGCGAAGAAGGCTTCCGTGGATGCTGAAACTCGCGCGACTGCGTTGGCGAAGGCTGAGCGCGACGCCGCGCAGGCGGTGGCCGCGTCTAAAAAGCGCGCCGCTCGCGCCGCCGCCGCCGAGGCGCGCCGGCGCGATGCCGCGGAGGACGCCGCCGAGCGCGTGGAGGCTGCCCGCGTTGCCGCCGCGGACGAGGCGCGTGCGGTGGCGAAGCACAACGAGGCGGCTTTGGCCGAGGCTTTGGCGCTGGAGTGTGCGCGGCGGAGGGAGGTTGAGACGGCGAAGCGCGCCGAAGCCGCGGCGACGTTCGCGGCTGAAGCCGCGGTTCGCGCTTTGAAAACGGAGCAACTCAGAATTGACGCGATCAAAACAATGGACGCGGCCGCGAAGGCGACGCACGCGGTTGAGGTCGCTGCGGCGAGGGATGCGACGAGACGGGCGGAGGAGCGCCGGGAGGTGAAACGGTCCGTGATGGCATCCGCCGCGGCGGACACCGCGTTTGCAAGCAACGCCACGACGATCGCGGCGGTGAACTTGGAAAAGGCGTACCGTTTCGAACGCGAGCGGACGTCGCGCGAAGTGAAAAACGAAAACGCGCGCGCCGCGGTGGAGGCGGCGGAAACCGCGGCGCGGGCGAGCCGGGACGCCACTGAGCAACACGAAGCTGAACAAAACGCACACCGAGAGGCGGAGCTCATGTTACTCGCCGCGACCGCGCGGAACAACGCTTTCCTCGCCGTGGTGCAGGTTGACGAAATGGAAAAGATGACCCGCGTCGCCATGGAACGCGCCGTCGCGCTCGCGGCGGACCGAGTTTGGTTTGCCGAGACGGAGGCGTTGGAAGCGGTGGAGTACGCGAAAAAGAAACGCAACGCCGCGGCGAAATCCCAGCGCGCCGCCGCGCAGGCGGAGCAACGACGCGCCGCCGCCGAGGCGGAGGCGGAGGCTGAGCTCGCAAACGCGGAGGCGCTCGCGATTGAAGCCGCGGCGCTGGACGGAAAAAGAGCAATGGACGAACGAGACGCGGCGAGCGCGGCGGCGGAACAAGCGCGACGACGCGCGGACCAAGCCGCTTGCGATGCCACCGAGTTGCGTCGAAAACTGGATTTTGACGAACGCGATTTTCTGGACAAGGAAACCAATCTCTTGGACAACGACGAGGACCAGGAATCGGTGATGACCGCGGCGCTGGAGCGGGCGAACGAACGCGCCGCGGCCGCGGCTGAGGCCGCGGAGCGCGCGTTCCAAACCGTGGCGTTGATGGAATCAGAGTCGAACGGCGGCGACGACGACCCAAACACGCCGCATTCGCTTGTTTCGTCCGAGCCCTCAGCAGCAAACGCCGCGACGCGAGCCAAACGCGCCGAGGCAATCGCACAGGAGGCTGCGCGAAACGCGGAAAAAGAGTTTGCGTTGGTGGCACGACTCGAGTTGGAGCGCGAGCGATTAACGGCGGAGGCGCGAGACGCCGAGGCGCGGGCATCCGCGGTGGCGTCGTCTAGGGCCGCCGCCGAAAACGCAGCCGCGCAGGTTTTCGCGCTGGAGCGGCAATTCATGTCCACCAAAGACGAAGCCGAACGGCGGCGCGCGCGGGTGCTGGAGCACGTGAAGGCGCAGCACGCCGCCGAGGTTCGCGAGGCGGAGACGGTGTTGGCGCGGACAAAGCAAGCGGAGTCCGCGGAGCGCTTGGAAGCGGAGACGTCTTTGGCGACCGTTTTGGAAAAAGAAACCACACTGGCTGAACTGAAACAAGTTTCGCAAACCGCGATGAAACGCGCTTTCGCTGAAACCGGGCGGGTCACCGAGGCGCGCGCCGCGACGAAACGCGCCGTAGAGCTGGAACGCGAAGCCGTTTTTTTGGAAAAAGAAGGTACGTGTTGCATTTCCCAAATCCCGCCTCCCTGTTTGCCCATACGAGACTGACACTTTTCTTTTTCACAACCAGCGAACGACGCGGTCGCGGCGAGCGCCATGAAGCAAAAGAAAAAGAGCGACGAGGAGAGCCGGTTTTCGACGGCTGCGAAGAAAGCGCATACACCTGCAAGCCCATCAAATCAACTCGCAACAACCCAAAAGGAGGAACCGAGTCCAGAGATGGTCCAGGCGAAGCTTGAGTCTCGCCGCGCCCTTGACGCGAAACGCGCCGCCGAAAACGACGCCGAGCGCGCCGCGAGCGCCGCAAACGGTACGTATTGCATTTCCCAAATCCTGGCACACTGTTTGCCCATACAAGATTGACACTTTCTTTTTACAAAAACAGACGCCGTGTCGAGGGCCGGACGCCTCGCTTTGGCGATGGAAACGGAAACCGCGAGGGCGTCTGTTTTGACACAAGAGGCGAACGCGCGCGCCGCGTCTTGTTCCGCGAACGCGGCGAACGCAAGGGCGGAGGCGGAACGGGCAAACGCGCGAGCGCGCGCCGCGGATGCGAAAGCGCGGGAGGCGAAAGGGCACGCGGACGTCGAGGCGAAGCAGAGACTGAAACGATCCACGGATGAGCTCACTTCCGAAAAGAATAAAGCCGTCCGAGCGGCTGCGGCGGCGCGGCTCGCTAAGTCAAAGGCGGATGTCGCTCGCGCCGCCGCGGAGGCTGAAAAAGCACGTGCGTCGCGATGCGCGGAGGCGGCGGAGCGCGCTCGAAAAGACGCCGGGAAAGAAACCGCCCGGGCGAAGAAACAGAAAGAGCTCCTGGCGAAAAAAACGCGCGCCGCGGAGGCGACGGCGGCGATCAAAGAAACGGAGATTCGCCGGCGCGTGGAGGAAGGTAAGGTCGAGGCGTGTACGAAGGCGGCTGTGGAGGCTGTTTCGAGAGCAGCGGAGACCGCTACGCACAGGGCGATGGAGGAAGCGGTGAGAAACAAAGTACGCGAATCTTCGGCAGCGATGAAAGCGGACGCGGACGCCGCCGCCAACGCGGCGGAAACGCGAGCCGCCGTCGCCAAAGCGACGGCGGACACGCTCGCCACGGCGGACGCCCGCGAAGCACTCGCCGTCGCACTCGCCGAGGCGTCAGCGCATCGTGACGCGGCCGATGCCGCCACGCGTGAGCGCGACGCCGCGCTCGCCGAGGCGAACACCACCGCGGCGACTCGCGAGCGTCGCGCGGTTGAAGCTGCTCGCGACGCGGCGGCCGCCGAACGCGTAAGGCTCGCCGCCGCCAGAGACGACGCGGAGGCTCGAGCCGCGGCGGCGACGGCGCGCGCGGAGGCTGAAGCCGCGCGTGCGCTCGAGGCTGAGCGCGCAGTTCTCGAAACGCAAGAAGCACGTGCACGCGACGTTGAACAAGCTCGCTTCGAAGCGGAAGCGCAAGCTGCTGCTCTAAAAGAAGCGGAGGCGACGGCGAGGGCCGAGTCTTTGGCATCGGCGGCGAGGGACGCGGAAACCGCGTGGATCGCGGAGGGCAAATCGTCAAAGCTCGCCGAGCGAAACGCACGCGGTGCGGTGGAGGCTCTTGTCGCGGCTGTCGCGGAAGCCGAGCTTGTTGCAGCTGCGCGTCGCGAAGACGCGAAAGACGCGGCGACGCGACGCGACGCGACCGCTCGCGCCGCCGACGCGGAGGAAAGACGACGCGAGGCTGTTACAAACGAGACGCGTGAAAAGCTGGGCGCGCTGGAACGAAGAGCGCGCGCCGCGGAGGAAACCGCGTCGTTGGAGGCGGGAAAAGCGCACGCCGCGCATAGGGCCCAACTCGCCGCGGAAGAAGCGTCTTTGGCCGCGGAGCGCAGAGCGGTGGCGGTCGCCGCGGGCGTCGCCGGCGCGTTTGGCTTTGTCGCGTTTGGCGAAGTCGCTCGCGAGCATGAGCGAGGCGCGGACAACGTCTTCACCGCCTCCACTCCTACCAATCAAACCAGTCTCTGCTCCGCGTTCGACGCCGTCGCGGGAACGGCCAGAGTTACAGATTCGCAACAAACGTATTTCGTCCAAGGCGCTGTTGCACAAGCAAAGCTTGAGAAGTCTGCAAAGTCTGCAAAGGCAAAGTCTGTTCGCGCGCGGCGAATGGGTAAGACGCAAAGTCTCTTCGCGCCGGCAAACAAACCGCGCCCCGCCGGGTTGTTTCCCGGACCCGGACCCGTCGCAGACGACCGCGCGAGCGAGGTTTCGTTTGAATCCCCCGCCGAGCTCGGGAAACGGAAAACGACGCAAGCGGTTGACTCCGGTGACGTGGATAACGCGTTGGACGAAGCCGAAGTTGACGTGGATAACGCGCTGGACGGTTTCCAGACCTTTGGCGTACCGCCCACGCTCGCCAACGTCGCGACGTTCGCCAAAGACAACACAGCAACAACGTCGAGTGACTTTACCTTTGCGAAAACGCCCTCTGGGGAGTCGCTTTTCTCGGTGGATTTGTTCGCCGGCGAGTCGCCGAGTGTATCGCGAACCTCGATGTTCGCGGCGCGGCGAGCGGACGCGAGAAGAGCCGCCGCGAACGCCTCGCGAAACGCGGTGCGACAGTTGGACGCGAGGAATCGTACGGCGAAGCGTAAGCGAAGACGCGTGGAAGTATCAGTATCCAACGCTGACAAAACTCCGAGTACCTCTGTTGCTCCGCGCACGCCTTTTCCGACGGCAAGCGCGTCGCCTTTTTCGCCGCACACGGACGGCGGCGATTCGTTATTTTCAATCGACCTGGATGCGTTTCCCATGAATACTCCCGAAACCGCCGAGTTTGTGATCAGCGCCAACTCGCTCCTGGTGCGGCAGACGGACCAACACGACGTTCTCGGTTTGGCGGGTAAGATGCACAACCGGGTTTTGGCGAAAAAAACGCTCCGAGAAATGCAAAGGGTTTTGCGCGAGGAGAAAACGCAACGTGCCACACTTGATACTTCCGGTGATACTTCCAAAGGCGACACTTCCAGGTCGGGTACCCAGGAACTTACCAAGCAGCTGCAAGCGGCAGCTGAAAAGAGAACACCGAAAAACTCACCTTACCTCAAAAAGGGGTTTTCCATGAAAAGAAACGTGGAAACGAACCCGACCGAAATCCGAGGAAAGCTGTCTCGTTCTTTCGCTTTCGACGCACGCACGGGCCGGCGGGTGGTTTCGAAAACGCGAGCTGATTATTCAAAAGCAGGACCGTCTTCAGAAAAACCCGCGGCTAGGGCTATTACCGGTACTACAGGGGCTAAGATTATTGGTCCTATTACGGTACCCAGTCCGCCAAAACCTCAAACCTTCCGCGGCGGCGCGTACCCGGTGTGGTTCCGGTTCCAGTTCCGAAAGTGGGTCGCTTTTTCGGAAAACGCGAAACTCACGCGACGCGTTTTTGCCGACGCCGTAACGCGCGTAGAGAGGAGGCGCGTTGAGGACGCGCAAGCGTTATTCAACATGTGTCGCGCTGTGTTGCGCAAGTGGCGCACGCACGCGGTGCGCACGTGGAGTGCGCGGCGCGAGCGACGAGCGTTGTGGCGCGCCAAAACGTTTCACGACGCGACGGTTTCGCTGAAACATTTCGTCGCGTGGGTCGTGTTTTTCGAAACAGCCGTGGCTGAAAAAAAAGTTGATGCATTTAAAAACTCTGCATTCCACTCCTGGCGCGCGCTTACAAAGCACCGTAATGAGGTGCGGCGACGCTTGTTGACGTACCGAGCGAAGAAACAGCTTGAGGTAACAATGGGCGTCGACAGCGGTACAAACCACCCGCTCTGTGTAGTCAAAGCGTGGCGGGCGTGGCGAGGCATAGCGGCGACCGGTCGCGCCGCGACGCAAATGCGCCGAAAAGCGCTCAAGCGATTCATCTACCCAGTTTTGGCGTCGTGGCGAGCGGTGGTCATCGCTGCGCTCCTTGGCAAAGTCATGAGGGAGCTTCGGGTCGCGG
>Ga0302125_10000615_pt1 | contig 19156 bp, 18 predicted proteins | sample CB4_surface_MG_FD_203111 | JGI IMG/M metagenome (GOLD analysis project Ga0302125, IMG submission 203111) | Marine microbial communities from Western Arctic Ocean, Canada - CB4_surface | ecosystem: Environmental > Aquatic > Marine > Oceanic | place: Canada: Western Arctic Ocean | collected... | reverse complement strand
CATCCTCCTCCTCGGAGTCGTCATCGGGGGGAAGCGGGTCCCGAGTTTGGGAAACCGGACGCGATGCGCGCGCCGCCGCCGCCGCCGCCGCCGCGACAACCGCTTCGGCGCGTTTCATTGTTTGTTCTGCCGACGCCGCCTCAGCGCGCGCGCGCGCGCGCGCCAAATCAATCGACCGCCGCTCGTCATGTGTTCGTCGCGACGAAGCTGACGGCGTTTGCGACGGCGAGTGCGAGTGCGAGTGCGAGTGCGAGTGCGACCCCACCCGCGACGGCGTCGGCGCGGCGTGCGCCGATTGCGTCGCCGGCCCGGCTATGCCATCCTCGACTCCAATTGTCCCCGCATCCGTCGTCGTGAGTCTGGTTCTCGGTGGTGACCGCCTGTCTTTGCTGGTACCCAAACCGACCACCACCCCTGCAACCACGCCCTGCACGATTTTTGCCACCGTCTCTTCCAGGTGTTGTCGCCTCACCCGCGTCTCCATCAGCACGGAGCAGCGGCCCACCCACCCGCCGAAAAGGAAAACAACCACGAGCACACACAACGCGACGGGGCGGGACACGCCGGTACCGGCGGTGGTTTCCGCCGCGCAAAACCCAGCATCCATCATGGCGTCCGGGTCGGACGCCCGGCAGGCGCCCTGACGCGCGATGCCCGTCGCAGCCCCGGGCGGAGACGGCCGTTCGAAGTGCCGAGGACTACGCACTAACTAACAAGAACATCAATCAAGAAGTGAAGAAAGCGCTTTCTCCGGTTCTCGTTGGGCAAATTCGAAACCGATGCACCCGTCGGTGAACCGGAGGTAATATGCAATCAACCCTGATCGTGACGTTCGCTTGTTGAAGCCAATCCACCGGTCAACACGAAACCAGCCCCTGCTCTGCCAAACCTTTTTCGTTTTCGAATTTGATGGCGCTCGCCGACGCAAAGCCTCACAACTCACCGCGGTTCGGCAAGGTCGAACGCGCACCCCCCGTAAACGCGAAGTCGGCCCACGTTGCCCACACCAACCCGGACGCGATGTCGGGCATGCCCTATGGACTCCAGTCCATGCTCAAGGTTCGTGTCGGTTCCCACGATCGGTTTCCGATCTCGGCGCGCGCTTTTCTTCCACTCCCTCGATCTGCGCTTTGTTTTCGCGCCGACTGACACCGATCGCCCACCTTCAAACCCTCCCAGGATGGCCACAAACACATGTCCGGCCTTGACGAGGCGGTGATCAAAAACGTGGAGGCGTGCAAACAGCTGAGCAAGATCACGAGGACGTCTCTCGGTCCCAACGGTACGGTCCCACACGACGACGGTCGCGGCCAGATCTCCCCCGAAAAACAGACCGTCGCGAACCGAAGGTCAACGCTTTGCGAAAATTCGAAACCCTTCCAATTTTGTCACGAGCATACAGCGGGACCGCCGGTGTCTAAAGTCGGCAGACGGGTGTGTCTTCCCGACGTCGCTCGTTTCCACCCACCATCTTCCATTCAACTCGTCTCGGGTTCAATCCCTGACCCAACTCACCCCGGAAAAACCTCACCACACATCACAGGCATGAACAAGATGGTCATAAACCACCTGGACCGCCTTTTCGTCACCTCGGACGCCGCCGTGATTGTGCGCGAACTGGAAGTCGCGCACCCCGCGGCGAAGCTGTTAGTGATGGCGGCGCAGGCGCAGGAACAGGAGATCGGGGACGGGACGAACTTGGTGGTACGTGTTGCGCGTTTCCCAAATCCAGACACACTGTTTGCCGGTTGTCCAGAGTAATTACTCACTCTCATTACGAAATACTGACACTTTTCGTTCACAACGCAGGTAACCTTCGGCGGCGAGCTTCTCGGGAACGCGGAGGACTTGATTCGGGATGGGTTGCACCCTAGCGAGATAATCGAGGGGTACGAAAAAGCGTTAGGGAAGGTGTTGGAGTGGCTGGACGAGCTGGTGGTGCCCGGGTCGGAGACGCTGGACATCAAGGACAAGCTGGCGGTGGCAAAACGTTTAAAAGGCACGCTTTCGTCGAAACAGTTTGGGTACGAAGAGATGCTCGCGAAAACGTGCGCGGAGGCGTGCATCGACGTCCTACCGAAAAACCCCGTGAACTTCAACGTGGATAACGTCCGGGTTTCGAAAATCGTGGGCAGCACGATGCACGAAAACACGGTGGTGCAAGGCATGGTGATTCGGAGGGACTGCGAAGGCACTGTTAAAAACGTCCAGGACGCGAAGGTTGCTGTTTTCGGGTGCGCGGTGGACACTTCGGCAACGGAAACCAAAGGCACAGTTTTAATCACCAGCGCCAAGGACCTGGAGAAGTACTCCCTCGGCGAGGAGAAGAAGATGGAGGAGTACGTGAAGATGATCGCGGACAGCGGCGCCAAGGTTGTGGTTTCCGGCCAGAGCTTCGGCGAGATGGCCATGCACTTCATCGAGCGGTACGGCCTGATGGCGATCAAGATGCCTTCCAAGTTCGAGCTCCGGCGGTTTTGCCGGGCGACAAACGCGGTTGGCATTATCAAGCTCGGACGACCGGCGGCGGACGAGCTTGGGTACGTCTCGTCCATCGACGTCAAGGAGATCGGCGGGACCAAGTGCGTGGTCGTGCAGCAGAACGACGCCACCTCCAGGGTAGCCACCGTGGTGCTTCGCGGAAGCACGGAGAACGTGATGGACGACATCGAGCGCGCCGTGGATGACGGCGTGAACGCGTTCAAGGCGCTTACCAAGGACAGCCGGACGCTTCCCGCGGGGGGCGCCACGGAGATTGAACTGGCGCACCGCCTCGCCGTGTTTGGCCGGAAGCAAACCGGGCTTGACCAGTACGCTATTGAAAAGTTCGCGAGGGCGCTGGAGGTTGTGCCTCGAACTTTGGCAGAAAACGCCGGGCTCAACGCCACGGATGTTGTGTACAACCTGTACGCCGCGCATGCGGCTGGTAACATGAACGCGGGGGTGGACGTTTCAGGTAAGATGCCCTGGTGCGACCTCGCGACGGACGAAAACATCGCGGACGTGTTCCTCGTGAAGTGGTGGGCGCTGAAACTGGCGGTGGAAGCGGTTACGACGGTGTTACGGGTGGACCAGATCATCATGGCCAAGCAGGCGGGCGGGGGGAAGGGGGAGGAGTAATTCGGTGAGGTAAAGGACGGGACAGGCGAGGGACGGGGTAAATAGACTGGAGTGTGGGACCAGGCGGGGTATGTGAGGAGACGGAAGTGAAATGCATTTGATGGATTTGATGGCACACTCTAAAATATTTTCGTTAAAACGCATCCTTAACGTTCCAAACACCCGTATTGCCGCGTGACCCACTCCGCGACGAGGGCTGGTTTTGTCGTTCCCTCGATTTCGATTGTGACTTTGGAGGTGGTCTGCGTGCCCGCGGATGGGTTTTTGCTGTCAAGCAGTTCCGCGGCGGTTACTAAAACCGTGGCTCGCACGCGCGCGCCGACTTTGACCGGGCTCAGAAACCGCATTTTGTTGAACCCGCAGTTAATCTCGGAAGTTGCCCAGGCGTGTGTTGGCATGACGTGCTTGCAAAGCACAGGGAGCAACGAGAGCGTCAGAAACCCGTGCGCGATGGGTCCCCCGAACGGCGTGTCCGCACCAGCGCGGTGGATCCACTGGTCGTCCCGCGTGCACTGCGCGAACGCATCCACAAGCGGTTGCTCTACCAGAAACCAATCCCCCGGGCCGAACACATCGCCAGCGCGTCGCGTCCACGCAAGTGGTGACTCCGTGGCGGCAACGGCGTGGTCGGCGTGGTCCTCACCGGAACACGACACCACCTGCCCGGACAAAACCCGCGCGCGACGAAGCGCGCGGTCGGGGTCCGGGGGGGACATGGAGGAGTGAGACAGGGAAGGGAAGCGACCGGGAGGGTATTTCTTTGGGAAGAAACGAGGTGTGCCTACTCGAGTTGACCAATTTTCAGAACTTTTTGAGAAAGAATAAAAACCGTTCACCTTCGTGCCCTAACAATATATATATCCCTTAACAATACAAGTAGTAGCTCACCACGTCCGGCGGGAACACGGCGTTTATTTTCTTCGCATCCCGTAGCGATCGTTCGTCAAGCAACGGCGCCAACTCCCCAATCGCCGCCGACGCGGCGCTCGTTACTTTTTCGCCGCTCTCGCTCTCGCCTTTCCTCGCCGCCGCCGACGCCGACGCGACGTCCTTTTCGTGCGCTCGGCACACGTTCTGTAGCCGCATGAGCCCGCCTGAGGTGACGAACGCGCGCTTGGCGTGAACGTCTTTTCCTAACCGTTCCGCGAACTCGGAGAGGACGTGTTTCAGCACCGGGCCGGGGGTTGTCGGTGAGACCAGGAAATCGATCACGTCCAGACTGCCGCATTTCTTAATAACATGTGTAAGCGCCGTTCTCGCCTTGTCCCTCAAGGTCGGGTGTCTGTCCGCCTGCGCGCCCACGTAGCATCCCAGCAAAACCCGGATCGCACCGTTCTGTGCGAGCAACGACGCGGTATCCTCCCCGTGCCGCGCGCAACACCCAAGCGCCCACGCCGCGGTCGCCGCGACGTCGCCCGTGTCAGCCTTCGCCAGCGTCTGGTGTTGTGCACGAAAAGGGTCAGTCTTGAGTGTACAAGTAGTTTGTATGGGGGATTGAATCGGCAATGACGTGTGCAAATTTGAGAAATGCAGCACGTACTTGTACAATCCGCTGGCCGCCGTCAGCCGTCACGACCCGCAGCGCCAAGCTCGGCTTGTAGTCCGCGATGTACCCCAGCGCGGTCAACGCCGGTACCGACCGTTTCGATCCGGCCTCCATGGACAGGTTCTGCACGAGCGACTCCACCGCTCCGGCGTCGCACACCGCCTGCGCGAGCTCGGGGGTTTTGTTGACAAGCGAAAGCAACAGAAACGTGGCGGCTTCCCTGACTTGAAACGACTCCTCCGGGTACGCGTCGCTTGCGTAGACACACGCCGCCACGGCGTCGCCGGTCACACCGCTGGCCATGACCACAGCCGCGAGGTCGGCACTGTGCGCTGCCATCGTTGACAAGCACGCGAACGCAGCGGCGCGCGCGCGAGCCAGCGTGGGTCCCGTGGCCTCACGCGCGTCGACGCGTGTTGCCGCGTCGCGCGCCAGCCTCGCCGCGACGCCGCACGCGTCGCAGTCGCGCACCACCCGTTTCGCGAGCGCTTCGCCGTGCTTGCAGATCGCGTTGAATATTCGGACAATCACGGACCGCGTGCATAGCGAGGTTGTTGGCGAGGAAGTGGCGGCGCACAGGCACTCGAGGATGGAGCTTTTTGAACGGTTTTCGGAACCGTTTTGAGTACCGCTGTGAAGCGCGGCGCCCGGAAGTACTTCGTTTTCCGAGCAGGCGGTTTCCTCCGCCAGGAACCGCTCCGCCGCCCACGGGCTCGCGGCGACCACCGCGACCGCGCACCGCGACGCGGCGTCCATGATTTCCGGGTTCAAACTATCCAGGGCTTTGCGAAGGGGACCTAGCGCGCCCGCGTCGAAAAGCGAACGTACGTGCGACTCCCGCTTCGACGCCAGCGCGGACGCCAACCCGCACCCGGCGACCACCACGTTTTGGTCGTCGTGCGAAAGCGAACTCACGATCTTCGAAAGCGTCTCGGGGGTCGCCAGGACGTCGCCTGCGCGGTCGACTCGCGTCGCGAGCGCGCGCATCGCTGCTAGCGCGCTGACGCGCACGCCAGGAACAGTGTCCTGCACCAACGGCCGGTGCAGCAAAGCCAGGCAGTCGTTGTCCAGCAGCGCCGCGTCCAGGGACGGGTCATCCTTGCGCAACATCTCGTTCAGGCTGGTGACGAACGCGAGCCTCGCGCGCTTGTACGTATCAAGCGCATCACGCGCGTTAGCGTGCGAGGACCCTCCAAGTGGCTTTGACATGGTGCGGGAACACGCGTCACGGGCGTCACGACACCGCGACGCGCGGAGAGGTGCGCGTGTGTTGTGGTGAACGACGACGACCCGCTGGCTTGAGAGACTGATTGACTTCGAAAATTTCAAAATGGTCCGGTGCCCACTTTGGAAGTTTCTAACAGAGGTGAAGGTACTTCTGTTCTAACTAATAACTACACATTGAATCTACCCCAGGTTCCCGAGCACCGCGATTGCGAGCGATCTCGGTGTGACGTCCTCCAGCTCGTGTGTATCCCCCGCGGTCCCCTCCCTGGTTAACCGCGCTTTGTGCGCAACCACGGAAACGGCGCAGTGTTTGTGCTCCGGGCGGAGCACGTCGAAGGTGAGGACAATCGCGGCGCCTGTTCTTTTAATCAGGGAAGTTTTCGCCGCTTCCTTTTTCAAGGAAAGGTCTTGAGTCGTGGTCCCTTCACTTTCGTACGGTTGTTTTTCATACCCACCCCCCCCCCGGTGGAACCACCGACGTCTGTACACCTCGTTCACCACCACCACGTCGCCTATCCCGGTGCCCCTAACCTCACCCCCGACGCAAAGCCCGGCGACGCGACGAAGCGGCGAGGTACTTATATCCAAAGCGTCGGTACTCGTACTTCCGGTAGTATTGAAATACTCGCCGTCGCTGCAAACCTCTTCGTCCGCGTCCAGCACCACGTGCACCCGCCACGTCCCGTCCGACGTGCCCCGACGGTAGCGGTACGGAAGGTAGTGACGCGAAGGGCGGGTACTCGTGGTAGTACCCGTGTCATCATCACGCATACCCGCGCCTGTTCGCGCAACCGCGACGTCCGCGCCCGTTACGCCCGCCCGCAACACCCACAGCTTCGCGTTCCACCCGTTCGCCCTCGCCACCGCGCTTGTTGTGGTGCCGAAGTGCCTCGCCGCCGCTGCGTTCCGCAAACGCAACGACCCGTCGCAAAGAGGGAACACCTCGAACCCGTTGGCGAGCAAGGCGGTGGCGGGGCGGCGTAACCGGCGCGGCGCTGTTGTTTTTGTTTTCGACGCCTCGAACTCAACGGAGCCCGGAACACCTGCCACGTCTCCGCGAGTCACCCCCCCGGTTCCTTCCTGTCCGCGCGTATTGGTAGATGTGCTTTGTGTATTTTTCGTCGCCGTACTCGTCACAGAGTCACAGAGTTTGTCGCCGGCGTGTTCCGCGACGAACGCGCTTAGTTCGCTTTGGATGTGCGCCAACTCATTCTGAAACTCCGTGACCCAGGGTAGCCGTTCATTGTTCTCGAACGGCGGGAGCGCCTTTTTCCGGTCCCGTCTCAGCAACAACAACGACAGGGGGTGGAACACCGGGCGCGCACAGCAGGCGCGCCAAAACGGCAACGCCAGGATGCACATCAACGAACCCTCTGCGAATCCAAACAAACCGTACCTAATGGAAAGCACGAAGTGCGCGGACACCACGAACGCACACCAGGGCAGGAAAAACAAAAGCCACTGCACTGCGTCGCCGAGCTGTGGGAAGGAAAAGAGCGTGAAAACACGTTTCACGTGGTTGGCAGGACGGACGAGTGGGGTTAGGCACGACACGGCGTGTGCTGGACCACGACGCGCGCGCGATGATGATGGAAAAGAAACGCGGATGGGGATGGAGCGATTCGTGAACCGCAAAAGTGCGTTTCCGCTTCCGCGAACCGAGGTACCGCGGAACGAACCTGTGTCACGTCGTGCATGGCGGCGTGGGAACACGCGTGGCGACCAAACACAACCGCCGCGGGTCGGACGCCGCACCCGGACCGCCCCACAGGTGTGAAGTGCAAGAGAGCGTGGAAAACTGGGAAGGATAAATATTCGTCATATTTTTACAAGCAAATTGTACAGGCTCCAGAGCCCCCCGTCTCCGCGCTTCCAATCTCAGCCCCTCGTGGGAATACTCATGGTGCACGGCCACAGCACGCCGCAGCAGAACATGTTGAACAGGTTAAAAACGATGTTCCCCTGGCTGTCGCACTTCAGGCAGTCCATGTCCTTTTCGAAAAACATGTAATCCATGAGCAGCGCGGTGCCGATGAGGGTGGCGCGCTGCTGTGGGGTTATTGTGGGGTCGTGGATTTCGAGTTCGTAGATGTCGGAGTCGGACAGGAGCTCCCGGGCCATAGCCCCCAGGGTTTTCGGCTTTATTTTCGATATCGTCGCCACGGACAGGAGGTCCAGTCCGACCTTGCCGTTCCCATTTGCCACGCGGTGCACCGCAAACGGCACGGAACAACAAAGCTCGCTGCATCCCCCAAAACATGTCGGGCCCGTTGCGTTCGCCCAGTGCGTGTCGCTCGTTGCGGTGCGGTCCATGACTTGAATCGTTGGGGTGAGTCCCCCCCCGAAAGGCACGGGTACCTTGCACCGGCCGATCACGTTGTGCTTGGGTAGCTTTCCGGGCGGGTGTTCCGCTGTCATCAAAACACTACCGGCGTGCACGAACGCTTCGTTCGCGCACAAATCGCAGCACACCGCGTTTCCAAGACAAAGCTTGCTGCAGCACCCCTCACGCTCCATGGTGATCACGGGAAACATCTCCGTGCCGGACGGGTCAAGCGCGCTGAACTGCAAAACCACGCCGTGGTTGGGGGAACAGCACAGTCTTGGTAAACACTCGGACTGTTCCTGCACGCGAATCAAACGCTGATGTGTCTCCAGGTTGTAAATCGTGTACGTGTTGGGTTGCTCTGTGGGGAAGCACGGGAGGTGTGGTCGGAGGGTGAGGTACCGGGCGACGGGTCAGCGAACGAAAAAGAAAAGGAGAACGTGAGTGCGGTGTAACAGCGGTGGGTGGCGGCCGCGCGTCCTCTTTGCGGTCAAAAACGCAACCGCCACGGGCACATGCCACGATGGCACGATGGCACGATGTCACCACGATGCCACGATACGATGCTGCGGGGGGAAGATTCACGAAACGCAGGCGCGTACCGATGCAGTTATCGATCCATTTCACGTGCTGCTGAATGGCGAACTTGTTGACGGAGCCGAGGATGGCCGCAGTCTGGGCATCGATGAGGGGAACCGCGTCCATTGCGACCGCGTGCGTGCGTGTGCCGTGATGAAAAGATAGAAATATGGAATATAGGGGGTTCGCGTAGACATTCCGAAGCCGTGGCTGAACGACTGCCATTCGACAACCCCTATCCCAAAGGTCACACTTTTTTAGGGTAGAATTTTAACCTTGGCTTGCGTCCGCGGCTTCGGAGCGCACACGCATGTGTTTGCGCCGCGGACGCTTGGGGATCCTAGAGCATGAGTGTAGCGTCCGTGTCTGCGTTTTTGGGCGCCGCTGGTTATGCGGAAGGCCTCGTGCATGTCGTCACGCGGCACGACCCCAACGAAAACTTGTGTAGGTGCCCAACGCGTTTCGCGCGACCTTTGAAAACCTGGGTAACAACAGACATGCCAAGGCTCTTGAGAAGTTCCAAACGCCCAAATTCAGGCTGCGTGCAGAGGGCGTTTTGCGCGCGAGAGTTTCGTCGGAGAAACAGTTGCTGCTTGAAAGGCTACACGCCCTATCGCCGATGAAATCGAAAAATGAACCCGAAAAACCAAAAATCGAAAAAATCTTCCGTCGATCCAAAAAATAACAACCCGCGCCTTCATCTCCGCCTCCAAGCCTTCAGACCGACGCGCGCCACGGCGGCGGTGCGGCCATCTCGGGCTGTACGTAATCCCGGGTTCTTCCCATCCTGTGTGAGAGGTGACCGGGAGACGCGTTTTCCGGGAAGGGAGTTCACCTCGAGCGCACGTTCGCGCCGGGAACGCGCAAAAGATTTGACGACAACCCGTTCCCGTGCTTTCGCGCATCGCACGTACACACGAGCGCCCCGGCCCGGCCGCCCCCTTTGCTTTCCCCCAAAACCGCACGATGGCGGCGTGGCAGGGGTACTACTGCGTGGTGATCATCGTTTTCATGTTCGGCGCTTTGTTGCGGAACGTGGCGGGCCCCGATGTGCTGATGCTGGGAAGCCTAGCCGCGATGCTGGCCGCGGATGCGGTGCCGATTCCGGTAAGTATTTCCCATGTACCACGTTCCGCCTCCCTGATTGCCCATACGAGACTGACACTTTCATTTTTTATCTCTCAGGACGCCCTGAAGGGATTCAGCAACAAAGGCTTACTAACCGTGGCGTGTTTGTTCGTCGTCGCGGCTGGGATTTCAAACACGCACGCGCTTGATTACTACATGGGCAAGCTGCTGGGGCATCCCAAAAATGCAGCGCAGGCGCAGATCCGTTTAATGGTTCCAGGTACGGTATCGCGCGTTTCCCAAATCTTGACACACTGTTTGCCATGACAAGACTGACACAAATCTTTCACCGTACAATCCCAGTCGCCTTCGTCAGCGCGTTTCTGAACAACACCCCGGTCGTCGCGATCATGATCCCCATCCTGCAGAAGTGGTCGCGCCGCGTCGGAATCCCGAACTCGCAGCTCATGATCCCTTTGTCGTTTGCGTCCATTTTAGGAGGCACGTGTACGTTAATAGGCACGAGCACCAACCTCGTCGTGGAGGGGATGATGCGCGAGCGGTACCCGGAGAAAAAAACAATGGGGCTCTTCGCGCTTTCCATCTACGGCATCCCCGTCGCGCTGAGGTACGTATCGCGCATTTCCCAAATCCCGCCTCCCTGATTGCCCATACTCGTCCTGCGAAGGGACGGTTATTACCTCCGCGGATTGCCCGCCCGTAGCTACGCACGTAACATGGCCCGAAACACTGACACTTTGTTTTACCCATCGCAAGCGGCATGGCGTACATCTTAGTGGCGAGCCCGTTTCTGTTGCCCGGAGGCAAGGGAAGGGCCGGGTCTGGTGGCGGAAATTTCGGTAAACACGACGATGACAACCTGATTGAAGACTCCCTGGCGGTCGGCGCGGTGGTGGCGCCCAAGTCGCCCGTCATCGACCAGCCCGTCGCGAAACTCCGGGGGCTGAACGGCTTGTACCTGGTCTCCGTGCAGCGAGGCGACATGCTCCTACGCGCGGTCACACCGGAGTTCATCCTAGAGGAAGGCGACGTGCTGCACTTCACCGGGTTGGTGGAATCAATAGGCGAGGTGTGTTTAGAGTTTGGGCTGTTGCCGCTGACGCACGAAGTGGAGGAGAGTTGGGTGGGTTTGGGTGGACACGGAACCGAGACGACACACGAAACGGAGGTTGTTTTGTCCTTGGAACCGCGGGACGTACAACCGTTCGACTCCGAGTCCAAGGCACGCGGCGGGTACGGCGGACAGTCGGCAAGACCCGGCCGGACCGACCCTCGGGAGTTACTTTCCACGGACACGTACCCGCCGCGGGTACGACGCGCTTCGGACTCGTGGGGTTTTGAGGCGTCGAAAAAACAAGACGGAAACTCGCCTTACGCCGGCCAGCGCGCGCGCCACGGCCACGGTGGGTACAAAGACGTCCTGCACGCGTTCGCGATGGACGACGGCGAACACGTTGAGTACTGCGACGGCAGCGACGGGTACGGGGGAACCTCCACCGGCCCGGAGGTACGGCCTCATGCGTTTCCCAAATCCAACGGCCACTGGTTGTCGATTGTCCGCCCGTAAGTACTCGAACACATGGCCCGAAAGACTGACACTTTTCTTTCCCAATCGCAGAGCGACGGCGGCGGTTTCGGAACGCGCGCGCGCTCCTTGGTCAAGAAACTCGGCGCCCGCCGACGCCGGAGTTCCGCCGGCGGGGTTTTACGCAAACGCGGCGCGGGGCACGACACCGCAACAGGGCGAGGCACGGGCGATGAGGCATTGGGGCTTCCTTCAATGTCGCCTTTCACGATTGAGGGGAGGGGCGACGTGGCGAACGATGGATTGGCGACGGGAACGGGCGGCGGGTACAGAAAATCCGGCGGCGGCGCGATGGCGATGCACGAAGTCCTCAACGCGAAAGAAACCCCCCCCGAGGTTCGCCGCGCGCTTCTGGAGCGGCACCAGATTTTGAAAGTCAGGGTCCGGCCACTGTCGTCGCTCGTGGGACACACCGCGGCGGAGGTCAGGTTCCGGGAAAAGTACAGCGCCGCGATCATTGCGGTGCAGCAGCGAAACGGAGAAAACGCTTTGGCGCGAACCGAAAACTCGGGAAAACTCGCGAGCGTGGTTTTTCAAGCCGGCGACGTTCTGATGCTGCACTGCCTTGATGCGTGTCCTTTGCTGCAGTTCAAGGGACCCGCGCTTGGTGCTTCTGGGGGCAGCGCCACCCGGGGGAGCATCTCCACGCAGTCGAGTCAAAACATTTCGGACATGGCCGGTGACCAAAACCCGGGCACGCCTGTTGGTTGGGGGGGTGGCGCGGACTCGCCGACGCCGTTCGATTCGAAATCGTGCTCACCCGCCCCGACGCGACGCGCCAGCGTGGACAATACGCATGGCGATTTGGGAAGGGGTGGAACCCCACCCCCCACGATCGTCGCGCCGGTACCCTCGCGGCCGTCGCCGTCGCGACCGAGACACGTCGGCGGTGGTGATTTGGAAAACATCGACGGGCTTTCGTTCCGCTCGCGCGCGTCAACCCCCGGGTTTGGGAACGCGACTTCCGACCCGGATCTGGAGGTTCTTTCCCGGGAAGGCGCGGAGGACATACGGGCGATGACGGACTTCACGTGCCCCGTACGCGTGATTCCAGGCGGCGCGGTGGAGGGCAAAACCCTGCAGGCGGCTGGTTTGCGAGGCCTACCTGGTTTGTTCCTCACGGCGGTGCAGAAACCCGGCGGTTTGGAGAAAGACGCGGTGGCGGCGCCTGGGGCGGAGTACGTGCTTACGGGGGACGACGTGCTTTGGTACGCCGGTGACGCGGCTGGGATTTCGAGTTTACGACGAATCCCGGGCATCACGAGCGAAAACAGGCAGGTTGATAAGCTGAAACTTGCCAAAACCGACCGGCGGTTGGTGCAAGCCGTGGTGGCGATCGGTAGCCCGCTGACGAACCGGCAGATCCGGGACGTCCGGTTCCGAACTCGGTACGACGCCGTGATCATCGCGGTGCAGCGAAGCGGCGGCCGGATCCAGAGGAAAATCGGCGAAATCGTGTTGCAAGCCGGCGACGTTTTGCTGTTGGACACGGGAAGCTCGTTCCTTCGGTTGTACAAAGCCGACCCGGCGTTCGCGCTCGTTTCGGAAATTGAAAACTCCGCGCCCCCGCAGTTCGATAAGCTTTTGCCCGCGTGCGGCACCGCGTTGCTGATGATAATAGTGACCGTCGCCGGTGTCCTCGATTTGTTCGTCGCCGCGCTCCTCGCGTCCGGGGTGATGCTTCTGTGCGGGTGTTTAACCCAAGACGCCGCGCGCGCGTCGGTGAACTGGACCATAATCACCACAATCGCGGCGGCGTTTGGAATCAGCGCGGCGATGGAAAACACGGGCGTCGCGAGCGCGATCGCGACGACGCTAGTCAACGCCGCGTCCGCCATGGGCGCGGGTAAACCAGGCGTCCTCATCGCCGTGTACGTCGCCACCGTATTTCTGTGCAACATCGTGGGGAACAACGCCGCGGCGGCGCTGATGTACCCGATCGCGGCGGGCGCGAGCGAGCGCGTGGGTATCGACCGGGACCAGATGGCGTACCTGTTGATGTTAGCGGCGAGCGCGTCCTTCATGAGGTACGGCCGGAGTGGGCTTTCCCGAATCAGGCGGCACGCTGTTTTATCTCTAACGCTGGTGACTGTTCAGACCGATCACGGTGACTGTTCAGACCGATTACGGTGACCGCTGTCCATACATCGTCCAATACATCGTCCAATACATCGTCCAATACATCGTCCAATACATCGTCCAATGCATCGTCCAATACATCGTCCAATACATCGTCCAATACACGCCCAACACGGGACTGACCCTTTTCCTCAACAATCGCAGCCCGTTCGGGTACCAAACCAACCTGATGGTGTACGGCCCGGGCGCGTACGTGTTCCAGGACTTTCTTCGCTTCGGCGTGCCCATGCAGGTCGTGCAGATGGTCGTGTCCGTCGGGGTGGTGCTTCTTGGTGATTCCTGGTGGGTGGGGTGGGTTACCGGGTTCGGGGCGTGTTTTGGGATCTACGCGTTCCGCTCCGTAACCGCGGCGCTGGCACTCCGGTCCCTTGAAACGAAAAACGGCACCGGCGCCGCGTCGTTCGCCAAACAGAAACTCGCGCGCGTCGAGGAGGCTTTCGAAAAAGGCCCGAACGCGGTGTGACGGTTTATGTTTAGGTTAGACTATTTAGTAATTATATATTATCCGCACCACGACGAGAACTACACGAAGCCTTGTATGCCCTGGTCTATGGCTTCGCCCGACGCGAAGGCTCTTGCACTTGCTCTTGTTTTTTTAGTCCCTTTTTTTCGTTTCAACCCGGGCAGGATTTTCCCTTCGTTGCTCTGAAAATCTATCAGCAAACCCCAGCCCTGTAGCCGTTCCACGCAGCCTTCGTTGGAAAGGCACACTGCGCAAAGACTGAACTGCCTGATGTGCTGCCTGCCTATGTCCTTGGAAACCCGGAACCCTCCGGGTCCGTCCACGCACCGAGCGCACGCGTTTTGTTTGAACAAAGTTCGGTGTGGGAACATGCACTTAGCGGAGACCCCCCTTGGTTTTCGGGGAAGGCACCACTTCTTCGCCCGACACCGGTCCGTGAACGACGCCTCGCTGACGGAACACCACGCTTTGGAAACCAAGCGCGCGCGCCACACGTCGATTGCGTCGAGGTGGGCGAATATCACAAACAAAACGTCAGCCCCGGCGCCGCTGAGATCCATCCTGGGGGACAGAACGCCACCCCTCCGTCGCCGCGCCGCAGTTGCCGTTACTTGTGTCCCCGCTCACCACACACGCCCACGGCCCCGAGGGCTTGGAGTTGGTGTTGAGTGGCGCGGGCGACGATGTGCGGACAGGGGCGGTATCAGGAACGGAAGAGTGGGTAGGTTTCGCGCGAGTCTCCGCCGCGCGCTTCTCCGCGGCGGCGGCGCGAGCCTTGGCGCGCGTCTCCTCCGCGGCCGCCGCCTGCTCCGCTTCTTTCGCGTCTACCACTCTTCTCGCCGCCGCTTCAGGTGTGCGGGGACGTGTGGGTTCGATTGGAGATGGCGCTCAAAACGAAAAACGATAGTTTTTTACAAAAGAAACAGGCTACGCCAAGTTTTGCGTGCCAACTTTGAATTCCCCCTCCTTCTCACGTCGCGAAGTCCAGCATGAGCTGCGGCAGAATCCGCTCCAGGTGCCCTCCATCCACGGTGTCGTCTCCGTCCATAATCGCGGTCTCCGCGGCCCGCGCGGTGATTTCCTCCGCGAACAACCGAAGCACCTCCGCGGTCGCGACGACCGCTTCGTCTTTCACGGGAAACTTTTTTTTCGACGAAGAGGTAGTGTCGCCATCCGCACCCGCCGGGGTTTCCGCAACCCTGAGCTCCCACGCGTACTGCATGATGTGCTGCACCAGGTCTGGGGAGATCTTGGCGCGCTCGGATGCCATCGCGCGCCCAGGGCCTCTGCGCGTCCAACAGTGACAGGTGCAGTGACAGGCTACAGGATGGTGATGAAGTCAAAAACTGCTAAAGCACGACCGAAACGGAAACGAAACGAAACGAAACTTTTTAGGGTTGAAGGATGGATTCGGGACACCCGCGCGCGCGGTCCACGCACGCACTCGGGTTTTTTTGGTACTTCAGGCTTTGTTGGTACTTCGTGGTATTTCGTGTTCATCTCTGGACGCGGCGGCATGTCGACGAAGGACATGACCACCGTGCTTGGTCGCGTCGCGGTCACCACTTGCTTCGTGATTGTCGGATTCGCGTCGAGGCGGTTCGGGCTGTTGCGCCGCGAAGACGGCGAGGTCATGCTCACCTTCGTGGTGAACGTCACCCTACCCGCGATGCTGCTGCACACGCTTGTGAACACCCGCGCGCTGTTCGGCCCGGGCGTGCCGTTGGTGATGCTGTGCTCTGTTTTCGCCACGGTTCTCGTCGCGGGCGCGGGCGCTTTGGTGTACCGCCGAACGCCGGCGTATGAAAAAGGCTTGCTCACAGGCGCGTTGTGCGGCGCCAACGTCTCCACGTTCGCGCTGCCGTTCGTGGAGGCGGTGTGGGGAATGGAGGGGCTGAGGCTAGCCGCGCTGTTCGACGTCCCCAACCTTGTGGTGGTGTTCGCACTGGGCGCGGCCGTGTTTGCGTTTCACCAAAGAAAAGCGCGGCTACACGCGAAAAGCGCCGCGGCGAGGCACGACGACGGCGGCGTGTACCACGGCGAGTGGAGTTCTGTTGGGGAGAGCAAGCAGGGGGTTGGGGTGTATGAGTACCCAAGCGGGGCTAGTTATGAAGGGCAGTGGAACAACAACCAGAAGGAGGGGTTTGGGGTTTACAAGTTTGCGAAAGGCGGTTCGTACGCTGGTGGTTTTAAACGAGGCAGTTTTCACGGCACGGGGTTGCGGTTCATGCGCAGCGGTGGGGTGAAGAGCGGCCGGTTCCAGGACGGGGACTTCGTGGAGGCGCTTTCGTTGAAGGCATCGGACGACGCCACCGTGGCGGCGACAACGATGGCCAAGAAAGCGCGCGCCAAAGCGGCGGTTTCGAAGACCACCGAAACGCACAGCGCGTTTTGGACGCGAGTCGTTTTAAAGACGCTTTCGTTTCCACCCGTCGTCGCGATTTCGGTGGTGGTGTTTTTAACCGCAACTGGGCAAAACTTACCAGCATTAGTCACGCAAGTGCTCAACCCGTTAGCCTTGGCGAACAGTCCTTTGGTGCTGCTCAGTTTAGGTACGTGTTGTATTTCCCAAATCCAACGACTGTGTTTCCATACAAGACTGACACTTTCTTTTATTTATCGCAAGGCGTTTTGTTCACCCCGCGCCTCCCGAAACCGCGCGCGCGGTAAGGGCCTTTCCCCATTTATCACATTCCGCCTCCCTGATTGCCCCTACTCGTACCAGAAAGGAATATTCCTTCTTACTGTTTACTCACACACATTACGAGAGACTGACACTTTCTTTTTTATCGTACCAGGACGCTTGTGTATTTCCTGGTGACGAAATTCGCAACGGCGCTTCTCGCGGCGGCGCTCATCGCTTTGGCGGTGCCTGTCTCTGCAAACACCTCGATTCGGTTCATTCTCCCCGCCTTGGCGCTGATGCCCGTGCCGTTCGTGGTGGTGAAGCACGCGATTGATTACGAAAACGACGCGCAACTGGCGGACGCGATGGTGAGTTACTCGCAACTGGTGAGTTCGTTTTTCGTTGTACTGTTGGGTGTGGCGAGTGGATCCACATGGCTCGCGGGCGCGCCGGTTTGGGCGCTGCCGGCGCTTTTGTTGGGCCTAGGGGCGGTGGTGTTGGGATTGGGGGTCGTCGCGGACCGCGTCCTGGCGCCGGCGCGGATAGTGGTCAAGCCGAAGACACAAAAGACACAGAAGGGAGAGGGGAAGGCGGATAGTGGGGGTAGCGGGATGGATATCACGCTCGCGCCTGATTCGGGCGGGGGAGCGGGGCCGGCCTCCTTGGGGCCGAGCGCGGCGGCGGCGAGTGGATCGCGCGGCACCTCGAGATTGGGCTTCAGAAAACAAACACCTTTCCTTAAAAGCAGACGGACGGACGGAAAAAGAACGGGACTGGGAATAACCCCCGGGGCTTGCAATAGGGTTCCGTTGCCGCGCGCGTGCGCGTCGGGGCGAGCGAAGCGGGTGCCCGGGGCGGCGCACGCGAGAATTTCTGTCTCGACAAACCGCAAAAGCAAACTCGCGAAGCCGGTCTTCGCGGCGACGAAAGTACCTGTAATGTGTTGAATGAAACGAACCCAAATATTTTCTTTCAAGCTCAGGGATCGGACCTCAGGGATCCCCTTTCTCTCTCTCTGTCTCTCTCTCTCAACTCAATATACATCGCACACATCGGAAACTTTTGACATCCACACTACCTTGAAGGTACGTCGTATCCATCTCTCGTCTCGTCAGCGCGCGCTCTCCGTATTTTCTTCACCCTCACTCAAACGTCATGTTTTCCGCTTCTTCGCGAATCGTGGAGTACAGCGCCGAGGAGAGGTACCGCTCGCCGAATGACGGGAACACGGTGACGATGAGCTTGCCTGCGTTTTCCGGTCTTTTCGCGAGCTCGATCGCGGCGAGCGCGGCGGCGCCTGACGAGATGCCCACCATAAGCCCCTCCCTCAGCGCCAGCGACTTGGCCATCTCGATGGACTCGTCGCTCCCGACTTGCATGACTTCGTCCAGGAGATCGGTATCAAGCACGCCTGGAATGAACCCGGCGCCGATGCCTTGGATTTTGTGCGGCCCCGGTCCCGACCCGGACAACACCGCGCTTTCCTTGGGCTCCACCGCGACGACCTTGATGTCGGGGTTTTTGGATTTCAAGTACCGCCCGGCACCGGTGATGGTGCCGCCCGTGCTGAGAGAAATAACCGAAAGTGTCAGCCGCGTGTTGGGCGTGTATTGGACGATGTATGGACAACAGTCACCGTAATCGGTCCGAACAGTCACCAGCGTTAGAGGTAAAACAGTGTTTGGATTTGGGAAACGCGCAACACGTACCCCACGCCGCACACCAAAATGTCAACCTGCCCACCCGTGTCTTCCCAGATCTCCGGCCCCGTGGTTTCGAAGTGAACCTTTGGGTTCGCCGGGTTTTCGAACTGCTGCAACACGAACGCATCGGGGTTCCCAGCGGCGAGCTCCTCGGCTTTCATCACCGCGCCTTTCATGCCTTTCGCCGGGTCGGTTAACACCAGGTTCGCGCCGAAGGCTTTCAACAAGATGCGGCGCTCCAGGGACATGGACGCCGGCATCGTGAGCGTTAGTTTGTATCCCTTCGCCGCGGCGATGAACGCGAGTCCAATGCCGGTGTTACCGGAAGTGGGCTCCACGAGCTCGCTCTTACCGGGCGTGATGTCGCCTTTTTCCTCCGCATCCGCGATCATGGAGAAACCAATCCGGTCCTTCACGGAACAACACGGTTCCATTATCTCAAGCTTCGCCGCGATCTCACCAACACACCCCTCAGTGACTTTGTTCAGGTAAACCATCGGCGTGCATCCCACGAGCTGCGTGACGTTGTCCTGTTGTGTTATAAAGGTGGGGGGGGTGGGGTCAGGCAGGCACGGGGGAACCGTGAAGAGGGGAGGGAGACTCGGTGCCAAGTCTCCGGGGTTCGCCCCCGAAACGACGTGATTGCCGGAGAAAAGGGCGACGTCGACACGAGATGAGTCGGGGCGAAACGGAAAAGAAAAATGGCGGGCCATCTGCGGTGGGGGCGCGTACCGCGATGTTGACTTGCTGGGG
>Ga0302125_10000609_pt1 | contig 19213 bp, 8 predicted proteins | sample CB4_surface_MG_FD_203111 | JGI IMG/M metagenome (GOLD analysis project Ga0302125, IMG submission 203111) | Marine microbial communities from Western Arctic Ocean, Canada - CB4_surface | ecosystem: Environmental > Aquatic > Marine > Oceanic | place: Canada: Western Arctic Ocean | collected... | reverse complement strand
GGCGACGTCCTAGCCAACGTGGGCGCGGACTTGTGGCCGCGGGTGTTTGCGTACTTGTAATAACGTAAGTTCAAACTAAGTAGGACTCATGACATCCATCATCGACATCGTTTGCACCCTTGTGCCCATGACGGACTGGAGCAACTGGACGCCCCCGACGCCGCCGCACCCTCTAGCATACGAGCACCTGCGCACCGACACGTGCATGCAGACGCTGAACCTCGCCGAGCATGCGCTCGGCGACGCGGGCGCGACGCAGCTCGCCGACGCGCTGCGCGCCAACACCAGCACCAGCCTGCAGACGCTGTACCTCTGCATGAACTCGATCGGCGAGGCGGGCGCGACGCAGCTCGCCGACGCGCTGCGCACCAACACCAGCGTGAACAAGCTGTTCCTCGGCGGCAACTCCATCGGCGATGCGGGCGCGACGCAGCTCGCCGACGCGCTGCGCACCAACACCAGCGTGAAGGAGCTGTACCTCGGCGGCAACTCCATCGGCGACGCGGGCGCGACGCAGCTCGCCGACGCGCTGCGCGCCAACACCAGCGTGAAGCTGCTGTACCTCAGCGACAACTCCATCGGCGACGCGGGCGCGACGCAGCTCGCCGACGCGCTGCGCACCAATAGCCGCAGCGGCCTCGCGTGGCTGCGCCTCGACGACAACAAGTCCATCGGCGAGGCGGGCGCGACGCAGCTCGCCGACGCGCTGCGCACCAACACCAGCGTGAAGACGCTAGGCCTGTCAGGGTGCAAAATCGGCGAGGCGGGCGCGAGGCAGCTCGCCGACGCGCTGCGCACCAACACCAGCGTCGAGGAGCTGGACCTCTTCGCGCCAATACCACGCTGCATGGGGATCAGCGACGCGACCCTCGCCCTCGTCCAGCGCCTGCTCGTGTGGGAAGCGAGAGTGCTGCGTAGGCGCGACCTGGCGTGGCGGCGGCGGCGCGTGCTGTGCCTGTGCCTGCACGCTGCAGCTGCCCGGCGCCTCGCTACCGTCTCGCCACCGCAGAAGATGGCGAGACTGATGATGCGACCCGCACGCGTGGCATTACTGCTGCTCCGTCTGCCACCCGACACGTGGCGGGGGGTCTTCGCGTACTTGTAAAGTAAACAGCTCAGCGATTAGGCTCAGCGCTTAGCTCACCTCTGTCCCACAAATTCTGCTAATTTCTGCTGGTCAGCGCCAGGTCAGCGGCAGGCTCAGCAAGAACCCTGGTGGCGATCCCTATAGCACTTCGGGTTCGCCCTCGCCCCCAGCGGGCCCCCGGCGCGCTGCTGTGGCGCGCGGCGCGCAGCGGCGCGGGGGACCGCGGGGGACCGCTCGCGCAGCGTCGATCCGCCCCGTGTCGAGCGGTACTGTCCGCTCAACCGAAACCGCTCAACCGCACTGAGTTTTGAGACACAAATTATTCGAGATCACCATGGCACACCGCCGGCGCAACGCGCCGATCACGCCGCTCAACACCGCAGGCCAAGGGCGCACGCGCCCCGGCTCCGTGCTGAGCGCCGCGCGCACGATAGGCGATGCCGTCGGGCGCAACAACGGGCGCTTGGAGACGGCGCCCAGCATTGCCGTGCCCGATGGCAGCGCCGCGGCCGCAGCGGCGCGGCGCGAGCGCGCGCTGGAGCGCCTGCTCAACCCGCTCCTCGACGGGGAGGACGGCGAGGGCGACGGCGAAGGCGACATGCAGCCCGAGACGACGGCGTTCGCGGGGCTGCCGCCTGACCAGCAGCTACCGCCTCACCCGCCGCTCCGTATGATGCTTCGCGATGAAGATCCCCTGGCGGCTTCGTCCCAGCTGGCGCGCTTTGGGGGCGCGCGCGGCAGCCACCGGGGCATGGCGGCGTGGAAGGCGCTGGCGCGCGAGAAGCTGCGCGTGGCGAGCCTCGTGCAGCAGCGCGAGACGGGCGCGCAGCGGCTGCACGCCATGCTGCGCGCGCATGCGAGCGCCTTCAGCAGCCTGGTGTACAGCTCCTACAGCACCGGCATCGTCTCCGACGCCCTGCTCTCCGCGACGGACAACGCCTCGATCTACACCCTGCTGGCGAACGTGTTCAGCAAGGCGGCGATTCTGTATCATTGCCGCAAGGTGGAGGCACGCGCCGAGCTGGTCGGCCTCAAGCCCTCCTCGCTGCACGTGCACTTCACCCATGCCGCGATGCTCTCCAACCTCGCCGACGCCGCGTCCACTACGCTGATGGGTCCGCAGGCGAAGGCCGCCAGTGGTGCTGGCGTGCGGGAGGTCCTGGCTGCAAAGGCGCGCTTGCAGCGCCGCGACGGACGGCGCGGCGCGCGCCAGGCGAACACCGTCGAGGCGGCCGTCGCCGCCTGCGGCGCGATCCCTTCGCCCGACGCGCTCGGCGCCCTGCTGCAGCACGCCACCGCCACGGTCGTGGCGTTCGGGTCGGCGGTCGGTGGCCTCTGCGCCCCGCACGGCTGCTCGCCCGCCCGCGCGCGCGAAGCGTGCGTCGCCCTCGCGCTGGTGCTCGCGCTGCCCCGCGGGCTGCGTCTCGGCGACATGCAAGGCCTCACATTCGCCCTGCTCGAGCCCGCGGTGCTGCCCGTCGCCGTCAGCACGCCGCGCAGCATGCTGACGCGCGCGCTCACCCGCCGGCACTGCTGCGTCAACCTCTCACGCGCCAATGGCAAGACGGCAAATGGCGCTGACAGTGGCTACGGCGCAGCGGACGGCGCGGCGATCACGCTCACCCCTGAGCTGCATCGCGCGCTCGAAGAGATCTTTCGCTGGTTCTCGCCGGTCGGGCCGCACGCCCTCGCCCCCGCGGAGGTGCCTCTGCTGTTCGATGCTTCCCTCCTGTTCGGCGGCGAATCGGGTGCGCTGCCTGCACCGGCCGCGCCGCCGGCGGCGGCTGCTGCTGCTGCTGCGCTCCGGGCGGCGGCGGCGGCGGCGGGGCCGGCGCTGCCGCTCTCGCTCGCCGCGCCCGTGAACGTGCACCGCGCGCTCCTGAGCGGTGATGATGCCGCCGACGCGCGTGCCGCTGCTGAAGGGTGGCTGATCGCGCGGCTGGGCAGCTGTCCACCGCGCGCCACACCGGATGCACCGCTCCTGGCTGCTCTTCGCGCGGCGATTACGGGCAGCTCGCCGGTATGGACCATCGCCGCCATGCCACGGCTGCGCCAGGCGTCGTGGCGCTGGCTCCGCCGCTGGTGCATCACCGCGAGAGCGGCAGCCTGGGCCCAGCGCCGCAGCGTTTGTGGCACGACCGTGGAGGCCGACACAGGCGCTGCGGCGGCCGCGGAGATCGCTGCTGATGCAGCGACTTCGGCAGTCCAACTGCACATGCATTATGTGATCGGCGCTTTCCCTCGGCGTCGTGCTGCTGCTGTGCCTGCCGAAGATGCTGATACGGATCCGGAGGAGGATGACAATGACAGCGCGCGCCCAAGCGCGCGCCCAAGCTCTGTGTTCCGTGGCATTCATATCCGCTTCTGACTTCAACTAATATGATATATGATGATGGCGCATCTTAGATCTTATAAAAGGCTCCTACAGGAAGCTGCGCCAACGCCTCTCAAACTGAATTCTCTCAGTCTCTCAACTTTATTTCTCTCTCAAACTGACATTGGCGCTCAAGAGTTCCAGAGGGTCGTGTTTTTTTTCAACGAGCCCGCGCGCCCGGCGCCCACCACGATCCTGCCCGGCCTCAAGCTGAGCGCGTTGCTGATCGTGAGGCTGGGCCAGCCACCCACTCGCTCGCGGCCGGGCGCACCCGTGGCGTGCCGGGCGGGCGTTTCACTACAATCGATCAAGGGGGAAGCCAGCCCAAACTGTCAAGATAGGCGAATGAACCTTCGTCGCGGTTCAAATGTTCACCAGCAAGCTCGATCAATGCAGACGGACGTGGGGGGGCTGGGAGCGGTCCAGAGCGCGCGAACGCTCGACGGCGCGCGCCGGTTGGTCAGCGTCGTGTTCAGTGGCGACGGCAAGGAGCGCCCGACGGCCGCGAAGCCGCCGATGAAGCCGAAGCTCCGGCTCCGGCCGGCGGCGCGCGGCGCCGCCGGTCTGCCACGGACGAAGGCCGAATGGGCGGCATATCAGCGGAAGTGCCGCCGCGCCGAGCAGCTCCGCGATCTCGCTCGCGCAGACCAAGCGGCGATGGCGGCGCGCTGCGCCGATCTGAAGCTCAAGCTGCTACAGGGCGCGGTCGACGCCGCTGCCCGTGCGGCCAAGGCCCAAGCACCTGCCCTCGCCGCCGCCGCCGCACTCGCACGCGCTGCTGAAGCTGCATCGAGCGAGCGACGGCGGGCCGGCCTGAAAGCCGCCGCGCGTGCCCGACGCCACCAGGCGGCGGCGGCGGCGGCGGCGGCGGCGGCGGCGGCGGCGGCGGCGGCGGCGGCCGTGGCCGTGGCGGCGGCAGCAGCCGCCGAGGCGGCTGTGCGAGAAGCTGAGCGCGCAGTAGCTGAGCGGGCGCGGCTCGCGGCCGTGACAGCGGAGCACGAGCGGCGAGAATCTGCACGACGGGCGCGGCGCGCTGCTGAAGCGGAGGAGCGGCGGCGGCGCGAGGCGGCGGCGCGGGAGGAGGCTGATGCTGCAGCCGCTGCTGTGGCGGAGGAGGAGCGGCGGCGGCGCGAGGCGGCGGCGCGGGAGGCAGCTCAGCAGGTGGACGCACAACGCGCATCGCGTGCTGAGCGGCGCGCAGCCGCCGCCACCGCCGCACGCGCTAAGGCAGCTACGGCAGCAGCAGCGCGCACCGCTGCTGCCGAAACTGCAGCTGCTGCGCGGCGCGCTGCCGCTGATGCAAGGCGAAGGCGCGTAGCAGCCGCAGCCGCAGCAGCCGCAGCAGCCGCAGCAGCCGCAGCCGCAGCAGCCGCAGCACCGCCACCGCCCCCGGCGCCAGCGCTGCGCCCAGCGGCTGCTGCGCGGCGCGGTGCCGGTGCGGGTGCCGGTGCCGCAGCAGCAGCCCGAGCAGCAGCCCGCCACGGCGAGCGCCGGGCAGCAGCAGCAGAACGTCTGGACGCGGCCCGCGCCGCGCTGGGCGCCGAGCTCGCCGCCGCGTTGGGAGAGGAAGCGAGCCTGGTGACGCAGGTGGTGCGGAAGAAGCTCGCGCAGCAGCTTTGCGAAGGACGATCCTTGCTGGCGGTGATGGTGGCGGCGGCGCAGGAGAGCGAGGGGCGGCGCGCGCTCGAGCACCTGCTGGCGAAAAGCGACATGAGCCTTCTCTCCCGGCGCGCGGTCGTGCGCTGGGCGGCCGCGCAGCGGCGCGCGCGCCACGAGGCCACGCTCGGGCCCGCTTGCGATCATGCCACGGTGCTGCCGCTGCGTGTGGCGCTATTTCCTGCTGAACACGCTGCTGCAGCAAAGCTCATGCTGAGCGGCGTCTGCGCCGCGATGCCGGCACGGGCGGCGGAGGCGCAGGCAGCGTGGGCGCGCTTCCGCACATGGGCAGCCCTGGATGCGGCGCCGGCGCTGAAGCTGGGCGACACCGAGCTTCGGGAGATTCGCGAGCGGTTCGCTTTGCATCCCATCCTTGGGCTCATGTGGGCGGCAGCGCAAACGGTGGATTGGACCGGAGGCAGCAGCGGGTGGCGCCACGTGCGCGAGTCTGGCATCCACCCAGACGCGACGATCCGGGTCGCCGAAACAATGCCGCGCGGCGTGGGGCGCCGCGTCGACGCCCCAGAGGGCGGGCCTCAGATTTCGGTGGGGCAGAGGGTGTGTTATCCGAAGGTGATCGAGCGGTGGTGCCCCGGCGCGGTGTTGGTGTGTTATGGCTGCGCCGAGTGCCACCATTTCGATGGCGTGAACGCGCTGCAGCCGAAGCACATCCTGCTATTCGGTACGCGCGGGCGCGTGCGCTCGCTCGCTCTCTCGCTCACTCGCCACTCGCTCACTCGCCACTCGCTCACTCGCCACTCGCCCACTCGCCCACTCGCCCACTCTGCCTACACGTCGCCCACTCGCCCACTCTGCCTACACGCTCGCGCAGAAATCGATGCAGCCACGCTCGCCGTCTGCGGCGCGAGCCTGCTGCGGCACGCTGATCGGATGCGCGCCAGTATCATGCCTCTGAGCTTTGAGGGGTGGACGGCCGAAGCGCAGCTCCGCGCTCTGGGTTTGCGCTGCGCGCGCCATGTAGCGATCACGTATCGCCCAGGCTCCGTGTTGCCCCCCCCAGGCAGCTGCCCGGGAGGGGCGCACGTGTTTTTCGCTGGGTTTGGCGACCCGAAGCCTATTGGCTGGGCGGAGACGGCGCCGAGGGTGTACGGCTATGCCCGCGCCGAGCGGAGCGCTGAGGGCGGCGGCGCGATGATGCATCTGTCTTCCGTGCCGCACTGCGCCACGGTGACCCCGCCGAAGCCGCTGGCGGCGCAGCCGGCGTACGATTTCGTGACACCACCGCGCCGCCGCTAAGCGCAGCCGGCGTACGATTTCGCCGCCGCTAACGTACAATACAATACTGCATGTCGCTTGATTGTTGATTGTGATGGTGTATGTAGTATCATGATATTTTATATTACAATTATACATGAGGCAGGCACAGCACAGCGCCAGCGCCATCTCCTCCACGACCTTCGTCGGGTCGATCGTGGGCGCGTAAGAGTAAGTGCGGCCAGTGGCCCTTGCCCAGGTCTCGGTCTCGGTCTCGGGCGTGCCGCGCGTGCAGGTGCGCGTCGTCACCACCGTGGCGAAGCAGCCGAAGTCGAAGCCGAAGTCGACGACCTTGACGTAGTCGATGAGGAGGTTCTCGGGCGTGACGTCGCAGCACACAGCATCATCTTGCAGTCGTCGCCGAGGAGAACCAGGTACTACTCGGGCGTGCCGCACAGCGTGTAGGCGCGCGTCATCACCACCGTGGCGAAGCCGAAGTCGACGACCGTCACGTAGCCGTCGGAGTCGAGGAGGAGGAGCAGGTTCTCGGGCTTGAGGTCGATCGTCTGTGCGGGTGGGCCGCGCGTACTCGGCACAGCACTCGCCGGGTAGCATCGGGACCAGGGCCCGGGCTCGGGGAGTGCCGCGGCGTGCCTGTCGGCCCGCGAAGGAAGGTCGCTCGGTATGAGCTCAGGGTGCCGCCAGGCGGGGGGCGGGGGGCGGGGCGGGCGGCTGCAGCCTCTGCAGTTCCTCGCCCAGCTCTTCCGCGAGATCGCGCCATACACGCAGCTCGCTCATGGCGGCATCGAGGTGGCTGCGCAACGCGAGGGGCGGGAGCTGGAGCTGGTCTGCCAGCTCGTCGAAGGCGCGGTCGCACGCGTCGGCGCTTGAGCCCTCGTCCGCGTGACCCCCGCCGCCTCGCAGCATTTCGTTAGGCGCCTCACAGCTCACCTGAAAGCCAAGCTCCTCCTTTGTTCCTTTGTTTGCGTCGCTAACGCTTACGTACTGTTCTGCCCTACAGTAGGGTGCAGAAATATGTATGCGTATGCCCTCGACGTCTTGCGAGAACGTTGCGCCAAAAAGTCCGAGCGGCGACGTGCCGTGTCAACTGTGGTGGCAACGACTCTTGGGCCGTTTGTGAGGATTTGGTCAGCGCCAAAAAACACACACAGATCTCCGGTCTATGGCGGCAGCAGCGCAGTTGGCGTCGGTTGCGGGCGGCGTCGCGGCGCTGCTGCGATACGCGCCCGACGACGTGCTCCACCGCACGATCGTCGTGATCTGGGTGCGCCAGCTCAAGACCGAACTGAAGTACATGAACCGCATGTTGCCCGCGCTCAACACGCCGCTCGGCGTCGACGACGAGAACGTGAAGCTCGGCGAGCTGCGCGGCGTCCGTTACCAGGGCGGCACGCTGCTGGGCCACGAGCATCTGGGCAATGAGATGCGCGACGCCGTCTGGGTGTGCTTCGTGCCGTGCGTTGAGCGCGGCGAGGGTGCCAAGGTGCATGGCTTCGGCAAGCTCGTGGCGTCGACCAACACGCGCTGGACGTCGTGGGCTGAAGCCGCGCGCCACGCCGGGTCCGGCGTCACGCCGGCGGAGGCGGCCGCACGCGACAAGAAGCACCCGGTGAAGAAGGGCGGCACGCTCTTCCTGTGGCGCCTGGATCCGGCAACGGTCGTGCGGCTGCGCGAGCCCATCGCGATCCAGCGGTGCTACTCACCGACCCCGGGCCCCACGCCGCTGCACATTACCGCGCACACCCTGCTGCACACGCTACCCGCGCAGCTGCTCGACACCATGGTGCTGACCGTCGTGCCACAGCCGCTGACGGACCACCGCGCGAAGGGGCAGCAGCCGCCGGCGGCGGCGGCGGCGGCGGACCTGCCGCTGCGCCACAGCCAGCAGGCCGGGGGCGACGAGAGCGAGGGCGAGAGCGAGGGCGCGGAGGAGGTGGGCGAGGGCGAGGAGGAGGTGGGCGAGAGCGCGGAGGTGGGCGAGGGCGCGGGCGTGGGCGAGGAGGAGGAGGCCGCGGGCGTGGGCGCGGAGGAGGTGGGCGAGGAGGAGGCCACGCCCACGACGCCGCCCCCGCCGCCGCCCGTGTCGAGGACCGACTGCGACTGGAGCGACTGGACGCCCGTGCAACGGAAAGGGGTATACAGGGCGCTGTTGGAAGAGCGCCGGAGCTGGCTAGCTGCGCATCCCGGGAAGAAGAGAGCGATCGTGCCGCGTACCAACCGCCGGCGGCGGCGCGTGCCAACTCCCAACTTAAGAAAGGGCTCATGACATTCTGCAATATTTTCACACGCACCGAGATGGCGAAGTTTCCAGAGGCCGTGGCGATGCACCTGTGTTCGTGCGCGTGTGGGTACATGCGCACCAGCTTCGATGGAGATCTGCTACTCGTTCACAAGATGTGCGCGTACTCGCAGGCAACCCACTTCCACGCCGTCGCCATGAACCACTCCGCGGACGAGCCGGAGATGCATCTCTACGGCAACGGGATTACCGAGGCCGGCGCCACGCAGCTCGCCGACGCCCTGCGCACCAACACCACGCTGAAGCACCTGGGCCTCAACAACAACAAAATCGGCGACGCGGGCGCGACGCAGCTCGCTGACGCGCTGCGCGCCAACACCACGCTGCAGCACCTCTACCTGTGCGACAACGACATCACCGAGGCCGGCGTGACGCAGCTCGCCGACGCGCTGCGCACCAACACCAGCCTGCAGACGCTGCTCTTCGTCGACAACAACGTTGGCGAGGCGGGCGCGACGCAGCTCGCCGACGCGCTGCGCGCCAACACCACGCTGCAGCACCTCTACCTGTGCGACAACGCCGTCACGGACATGGGCCTGATGACGCTGCACGATGCGATCGCGACGGACAACTGCACGCTGGAGACGCTGAGGGTTATGCACCTTAGCTGGGAGCGCTCATTCAAGAGGCTGCTGGCGCCAGCAGCGAGATCGCAGCGTCGCCGCGCGGCTGTGGCCTGGCGGCGGCGCCGCGTGCTGCTGCTGTGCTTGTACGCGGCGGGCCTGCTGCCCGCGCACGCGCACGAGCCGCAGCCGCAGAAGAAGACGGGAGTGCTGCTGGGGCGGGGCGCGTTCGGCGACGTCCTAGCCAACGTGGGCGCGGACTTGTGGCCGCGGGTGTTTGCGTACTTGTAATAACGTAAGTTCAAACTAAGTAGGACTCATGACATCCATCATCGACATCGTTTGCTTTCCTTGTGCCCATGACGGACTGGAGCAACTGGACGCCCCCGACGCCGCCGCACCCTCTAGCATACGAGCACCTGCGCACCGACACGTGCATGCAGACGCTGAACCTCGCCGAGCATGCGCTCGGCGACGCGGGCGCGACGCAGCTCGCCGACGCGCTGCGCGCCAACACCAGCACCAGCCTGCAGACGCTGTACCTCTGCATGAACTCGATCGGCGAGGCGGGCGCGACGCAGCTCGCCGACGCGCTGCGCACCAACACCAGCGTGAACAAGCTGTTCCTCGGCGGCAACTCCATCGGCGATGCGGGCGCGACGCAGCTCGCCGACGCGCTGCGCACCAACACCAGCGTGAAGGAGCTGTACCTCGGCGGCAACTCCATCGGCGACGCGGGCGCGACGCAGCTCGCCGACGCGCTGCGCGCCAACACCAGCGTGAAGCTGCTGTACCTCAGCGACAACTCCATCGGCGACGCGGGCGCGACGCAGCTCGCCGACGCGCTGCGCACCAATAGCCGCAGCGGCCTCGCGTGGCTGCGCCTCGACGACAACAAGTCCATCGGCGAGGCGGGCGCGACGCAGCTCGCCGACGCGCTGCGCACCAACACCAGCGTGAAGACGCTAGGCCTGTCAGGGTGCAAAATCGGCGAGGCGGGCGCGAGGCAGCTCGCCGACGCGCTGCGCACCAACACCAGCGTCGAGGAGCTGGACCTCTTCGCGCCAATACCACGCTGCATGGGGATCAGCGACGCGACCCTCGCCCTCGTCCAGCGCCTGCTCGTGTGGGAAGCGAGAGTGCTGCGTAGGCGCGACCTGGCGTGGCGGCGGCGGCGCGTGCTGTGCCTGTGCCTGCACGCTGCAGCTGCCCGGCGCCTCGCTACCGTCTCGCCACCGCAGAAGATGGCGAGACTGATGATGCGACCCGCACGCGTGGCATTACTGCTGCTCCGTCTGCCACCCGACACGTGGCGGGGGGTCTTCGCGTACTTGTAAAGTAAACAGCTCAGCGATTAGGCTCAGCGCTTAGCTCACCTCTGTCCCACAAATTCTGCTAATTTCTGCTGGTCAGCGCCAGGTCAGCGGCAGGCTCAGCAAGAACCCTGGTGGCGATCCCTATAGCACTTCGGGTTCGCCCTCGCCCCCAGCGGGCCCCCGGCGCGCTGCTGTGGCGCGCGGCGCGCAGCGGCGCGGGGGACCGCGGGGGACCGCTCGCGCAGCGTCGATCCGCCCCGTGTCGAGCGGTACTGTCCGCTCAACCGAAACCGCTCAACCGCACTGAGTTTTGAGACACAAATTATTCGAGATCACCATGGCACACCGCCGGCGCAACGCGCCGATCACGCCGCTCAACACCGCAGGCCAAGGGCGCACGCGCCCCGGCTCCGTGCTGAGCGCCGCGCGCACGATAGGCGATGCCGTCGGGCGCAACAACGGGCGCTTGGAGACGGCGCCCAGCATTGCCGTGCCCGATGGCAGCGCCGCGGCCGCAGCGGCGCGGCGCGAGCGCGCGCTGGAGCGCCTGCTCAACCCGCTCCTCGACGGGGAGGACGGCGAGGGCGACGGCGAAGGCGACATGCAGCCCGAGACGACGGCGTTCGCGGGGCTGCCGCCTGACCAGCAGCTACCGCCTCACCCGCCGCTCCGTATGATGCTTCGCGATGAAGATCCCCTGGCGGCTTCGTCCCAGCTGGCGCGCTTTGGGGGCGCGCGCGGCAGCCACCGGGGCATGGCGGCGTGGAAGGCGCTGGCGCGCGAGAAGCTGCGCGTGGCGAGCCTCGTGCAGCAGCGCGAGACGGGCGCGCAGCGGCTGCACGCCATGCTGCGCGCGCATGCGAGCGCCTTCAGCAGCCTGGTGTACAGCTCCTACAGCACCGGCATCGTCTCCGACGCCCTGCTCTCCGCGACGGACAACGCCTCGATCTACACCCTGCTGGCGAACGTGTTCAGCAAGGCGGCGATTCTGTATCATTGCCGCAAGGTGGAGGCACGCGCCGAGCTGGTCGGCCTCAAGCCCTCCTCGCTGCACGTGCACTTCACCCATGCCGCGATGCTCTCCAACCTCGCCGACGCCGCGTCCACTACGCTGATGGGTCCGCAGGCGAAGGCCGCCAGTGGTGCTGGCGTGCGGGAGGTCCTGGCTGCAAAGGCGCGCTTGCAGCGCCGCGACGGACGGCGCGGCGCGCGCCAGGCGAACACCGTCGAGGCGGCCGTCGCCGCCTGCGGCGCGATCCCTTCGCCCGACGCGCTCGGCGCCCTGCTGCAGCACGCCACCGCCACGGTCGTGGCGTTCGGGTCGGCGGTCGGTGGCCTCTGCGCCCCGCACGGCTGCTCGCCCGCCCGCGCGCGCGAAGCGTGCGTCGCCCTCGCGCTGGTGCTCGCGCTGCCCCGCGGGCTGCGTCTCGGCGACATGCAAGGCCTCACATTCGCCCTGCTCGAGCCCGCGGTGCTGCCCGTCGCCGTCAGCACGCCGCGCAGCATGCTGACGCGCGCGCTCACCCGCCGGCACTGCTGCGTCAACCTCTCACGCGCCAATGGCAAGACGGCAAATGGCGCTGACAGTGGCTACGGCGCAGCGGACGGCGCGGCGATCACGCTCACCCCTGAGCTGCATCGCGCGCTCGAAGAGATCTTTCGCTGGTTCTCGCCGGTCGGGCCGCACGCCCTCGCCCCCGCGGAGGTGCCTCTGCTGTTCGATGCTTCCCTCCTGTTCGGCGGCGAATCGGGTGCGCTGCCTGCACCGGCCGCGCCGCCGGCGGCGGCTGCTGCTGCTGCTGCGCTCCGGGCGGCGGCGGCGGCGGCGGGGCCGGCGCTGCCGCTCTCGCTCGCCGCGCCCGTGAACGTGCACCGCGCGCTCCTGAGCGGTGATGATGCCGCCGACGCGCGTGCCGCTGCTGAAGGGTGGCTGATCGCGCGGCTGGGCAGCTGTCCACCGCGCGCCACACCGGATGCACCGCTCCTGGCTGCTCTTCGCGCGGCGATTACGGGCAGCTCGCCGGTATGGACCATCGCCGCCATGCCACGGCTGCGCCAGGCGTCGTGGCGCTGGCTCCGCCGCTGGTGCATCACCGCGAGAGCGGCAGCCTGGGCCCAGCGCCGCAGCGTTTGTGGCACGACCGTGGAGGCCGACACAGGCGCTGCGGCGGCCGCGGAGATCGCTGCTGATGCAGCGACTTCGGCAGTCCAACTGCACATGCATTATGTGATCGGCGCTTTCCCTCGGCGTCGTGCTGCTGCTGTGCCTGCCGAAGATGCTGATACGGATCCGGAGGAGGATGACAATGACAGCGCGCGCCCAAGCGCGCGCCCAAGCTCTGTGTTCCGTGGCATTCATATCCGCTTCTGACTTCAACTAATATGATATATGATGATGGCGCATCTTAGATCTTATAAAAGGCTCCTACAGGAAGCTGCGCCAACGCCTCTCAAACTGAATTCTCTCAGTCTCTCAACTTTATTTCTCTCTCAAACTGACATTGGCGCTCAAGAGTTCCAGAGGGTCGTGTTTTTTTTCAACGAGCCCGCGCGCCCGGCGCCCACCACGATCCTGCCCGGCCTCAAGCTGAGCGCGTTGCTGATCGTGAGGCTGGGCCAGCCACCCACTCGCTCGCGGCCGGGCGCACCCGTGGCGTGCCGGGCGGGCGTTTCACTACAATCGATCAAGGGGGAAGCCAGCCCAAACTGTCAAGATAGGCGAATGAACCTTCGTCGCGGTTCAAATGTTCACCAGCAAGCTCGATCAATGCAGACGGACGTGGGGGGGCTGGGAGCGGTCCAGAGCGCGCGAACGCTCGACGGCGCGCGCCGGTTGGTCAGCGTCGTGTTCAGTGGCGACGGCAAGGAGCGCCCGACGGCCGCGAAGCCGCCGATGAAGCCGAAGCTCCGGCTCCGGCCGGCGGCGCGCGGCGCCGCCGGTCTGCCACGGACGAAGGCCGAATGGGCGGCATATCAGCGGAAGTGCCGCCGCGCCGAGCAGCTCCGCGATCTCGCTCGCGCAGACCAAGCGGCGATGGCGGCGCGCTGCGCCGATCTGAAGCTCAAGCTGCTACAGGGCGCGGTCGACGCCGCTGCCCGTGCGGCCAAGGCCCAAGCACCTGCCCTCGCCGCCGCCGCCGCACTCGCACGCGCTGCTGAAGCTGCATCGAGCGAGCGACGGCGGGCCGGCCTGAAAGCCGCCGCGCGTGCCCGACGCCACCAGGCGGCGGCGGCGGCGGCGGCGGCGGCGGCGGCGGCGGCGGCGGCGGCGGCGGCCGTGGCCGTGGCGGCGGCAGCAGCCGCCGAGGCGGCTGTGCGAGAAGCTGAGCGCGCAGTAGCTGAGCGGGCGCGGCTCGCGGCCGTGACAGCGGAGCACGAGCGGCGAGAATCTGCACGACGGGCGCGGCGCGCTGCTGAAGCGGAGGAGCGGCGGCGGCGCGAGGCGGCGGCGCGGGAGGAGGCTGATGCTGCAGCCGCTGCTGTGGCGGAGGAGGAGCGGCGGCGGCGCGAGGCGGCGGCGCGGGAGGCAGCTCAGCAGGTGGACGCACAACGCGCATCGCGTGCTGAGCGGCGCGCAGCCGCCGCCACCGCCGCACGCGCTAAGGCAGCTACGGCAGCAGCAGCGCGCACCGCTGCTGCCGAAACTGCAGCTGCTGCGCGGCGCGCTGCCGCTGATGCAAGGCGAAGGCGCGTAGCAGCCGCAGCCGCAGCAGCCGCAGCAGCCGCAGCAGCCGCAGCCGCAGCAGCCGCAGCACCGCCACCGCCCCCGGCGCCAGCGCTGCGCCCAGCGGCTGCTGCGCGGCGCGGTGCCGGTGCGGGTGCCGGTGCCGCAGCAGCAGCCCGAGCAGCAGCCCGCCACGGCGAGCGCCGGGCAGCAGCAGCAGAACGTCTGGACGCGGCCCGCGCCGCGCTGGGCGCCGAGCTCGCCGCCGCGTTGGGAGAGGAAGCGAGCCTGGTGACGCAGGTGGTGCGGAAGAAGCTCGCGCAGCAGCTTTGCGAAGGACGATCCTTGCTGGCGGTGATGGTGGCGGCGGCGCAGGAGAGCGAGGGGCGGCGCGCGCTCGAGCACCTGCTGGCGAAAAGCGACATGAGCCTTCTCTCCCGGCGCGCGGTCGTGCGCTGGGCGGCCGCGCAGCGGCGCGCGCGCCACGAGGCCACGCTCGGGCCCGCTTGCGATCATGCCACGGTGCTGCCGCTGCGTGTGGCGCTATTTCCTGCTGAACACGCTGCTGCAGCAAAGCTCATGCTGAGCGGCGTCTGCGCCGCGATGCCGGCACGGGCGGCGGAGGCGCAGGCAGCGTGGGCGCGCTTCCGCACATGGGCAGCCCTGGATGCGGCGCCGGCGCTGAAGCTGGGCGACACCGAGCTTCGGGAGATTCGCGAGCGGTTCGCTTTGCATCCCATCCTTGGGCTCATGTGGGCGGCAGCGCAAACGGTGGATTGGACCGGAGGCAGCAGCGGGTGGCGCCACGTGCGCGAGTCTGGCATCCACCCAGACGCGACGATCCGGGTCGCCGAAACAATGCCGCGCGGCGTGGGGCGCCGCGTCGACGCCCCAGAGGGCGGGCCTCAGATTTCGGTGGGGCAGAGGGTGTGTTATCCGAAGGTGATCGAGCGGTGGTGCCCCGGCGCGGTGTTGGTGTGTTATGGCTGCGCCGAGTGCCACCATTTCGATGGCGTGAACGCGCTGCAGCCGAAGCACATCCTGCTATTCGGTACGCGCGGGCGCGTGCGCTCGCTCGCTCTCTCGCTCACTCGCCACTCGCTCACTCGCCACTCGCTCACTCGCCACTCGCCCACTCGCCCACTCGCCCACTCTGCCTACACGTCGCCCACTCGCCCACTCTGCCTACACGCTCGCGCAGAAATCGATGCAGCCACGCTCGCCGTCTGCGGCGCGAGCCTGCTGCGGCACGCTGATCGGATGCGCGCCAGTATCATGCCTCTGAGCTTTGAGGGGTGGACGGCCGAAGCGCAGCTCCGCGCTCTGGGTTTGCGCTGCGCGCGCCATGTAGCGATCACGTATCGCCCAGGCTCCGTGTTGCCCCCCCCAGGCAGCTGCCCGGGAGGGGCGCACGTGTTTTTCGCTGGGTTTGGCGACCCGAAGCCTATTGGCTGGGCGGAGACGGCGCCGAGGGTGTACGGCTATGCCCGCGCCGAGCGGAGCGCTGAGGGCGGCGGCGCGATGATGCATCTGTCTTCCGTGCCGCACTGCGCCACGGTGACCCCGCCGAAGCCGCTGGCGGCGCAGCCGGCGTACGATTTCGTGACACCACCGCGCCGCCGCTAAGCGCAGCCGGCGTACGATTTCGCCGCCGCTAACGTACAATACAATACTGCATGTCGCTTGATTGTTGATTGTGATGGTGTATGTAGTATCATGATATTTTATATTACAATTATACATGAGGCAGGCACAGCACAGCGCCAGCGCCATCTCCTCCACGACCTTCGTCGGGTCGATCGTGGGCGCGTAAGAGTAAGTGCGGCCAGTGGCCCTTGCCCAGGTCTCGGTCTCGGTCTCGGGCGTGCCGCGCGTGCAGGTGCGCGTCGTCACCACCGTGGCGAAGCAGCCGAAGTCGAAGCCGAAGTCGACGACCTTGACGTAGTCGATGAGGAGGTTCTCGGGCGTGACGTCGCAGCACACAGCATCATCTTGCAGTCGTCGCCGAGGAGAACCAGGTACTACTCGGGCGTGCCGCACAGCGTGTAGGCGCGCGTCATCACCACCGTGGCGAAGCCGAAGTCGACGACCGTCACGTAGCCGTCGGAGTCGAGGAGGAGGAGCAGGTTCTCGGGCTTGAGGTCGATCGTCTGTGCGGGTGGGCCGCGCGTACTCGGCACAGCACTCGCCGGGTAGCATCGGGACCAGGGCCCGGGCTCGGGGAGTGCCGCGGCGTGCCTGTCGGCCCGCGAAGGAAGGTCGCTCGGTATGAGCTCAGGGTGCCGCCAGGCGGGGGGCGGGGGGCGGGGCGGGCGGCTGCAGCCTCTGCAGTTCCTCGCCCAGCTCTTCCGCGAGATCGCGCCATACACGCAGCTCGCTCATGGCGGCATCGAGGTGGCTGCGCAACGCGAGGGGCGGGAGCTGGAGCTGGTCTGCCAGCTCGTCGAAGGCGCGGTCGCACGCGTCGGCGCTTGAGCCCTCGTCCGCGTGACCCCCGCCGCCTCGCAGCATTTCGTTAGGCGCCTCACAGCTCACCTGAAAGCCAAGCTCCTCCTTTGTTCCTTTGTTTGCGTCGCTAACGCTTACGTACTGTTCTGCCCTACAGTAGGGTGCAGAAATATGTATGCGTATGCCCTCGACGTCTTGCGAGAACGTTGCGCCAAAAAGTCCGAGCGGCGACGTGCCGTGTCAACTGTGGTGGCAACGACTCTTGGGCCGTTTGTGAGGATTTGGTCAGCGCCAAAAAACACACACAGATCTCCGGTCTATGGCGGCAGCAGCGCAGTTGGCGTCGGTTGCGGGCGGCGTCGCGGCGCTGCTGCGATACGCGCCCGACGACGTGCTCCACCGCACGATCGTCGTGATCTGGGTGCGCCAGCTCAAGACCGAACTGAAGTACATGAACCGCATGTTGCCCGCGCTCAACACGCCGCTCGGCGTCGACGACGAGAACGTGAAGCTCGGCGAGCTGCGCGGCGTCCGTTACCAGGGCGGCACGCTGCTGGGCCACGAGCATCTGGGCAATGAGATGCGCGACGCCGTCTGGGTGTGCTTCGTGCCGTGCGTTGAGCGCGGCGAGGGTGCCAAGGTGCATGGCTTCGGCAAGCTCGTGGCGTCGACCAACACGCGCTGGACGTCGTGGGCTGAAGCCGCGCGCCACGCCGGGTCCGGCGTCACGCCGGCGGAGGCGGCCGCACGCGACAAGAAGCACCCGGTGAAGAAGGGCGGCACGCTCTTCCTGTGGCGCCTGGATCCGGCAACGGTCGTGCGGCTGCGCGAGCCCATCGCGATCCAGCGGTGCTACTCACCGACCCCGGGCCCCACGCCGCTGCACATTACCGCGCACACCCTGCTGCACACGCTACCCGCGCAGCTGCTCGACACCATGGTGCTGACCGTCGTGCCACAGCCGCTGACGGACCACCGCGCGAAGGGGCAGCAGCCGCCGGCGGCGGCGGCGGCGGCGGACCTGCCGCTGCGCCACAGCCAGCAGGCCGGGGGCGACGAGAGCGAGGGCGAGAGCGAGGGCGCGGAGGAGGTGGGCGAGGGCGAGGAGGAGGTGGGCGAGAGCGCGGAGGTGGGCGAGGGCGCGGGCGTGGGCGAGGAGGAGGAGGCCGCGGGCGTGGGCGCGGAGGAGGTGGGCGAGGAGGAGGCCACGCCCACGACGCCGCCCCCGCCGCCGCCCGTGTCGAGGACCGACTGCGACTGGAGCGACTGGACGCCCGTGCAACGGAAAGGGGTATACAGGGCGCTGTTGGAAGAGCGCCGGAGCTGGCTAGCTGCGCATCCCGGGAAGAAGAGAGCGATCGTGCCGCGTACCAACCGCCGGCGGCGGCGCGTGCCAACGCCCAACTTAAGAAAGGGCTCATGACATTCTGCAATATTTTCACACGCCGAGATGGCGACGGGGTTTCCAGAGGCCGTGGCGATGCACCTGTGTTCGTGCGCGTGTGGGTACATGCGCACCAGCTTCGATGGAGATCTGCTACTCGTTCACAAGATGTGCGCGTACTCGCAGGCAACCCGCTTCCACGCCGTCGCCATGAACCACTTCGCGGACGAGCCGGAGATGCATCTTTACGGCAACGGGATTACCGAGGCCGGCGCCACGCAGCTCGCCGACGCCCTGCTCACCAACACCACGCTGAAGCACCTGGGCCTCAACAACAACAAAATCGGCGACGCGGGCGCGACGCAGCTCGCCGACGCGCTGCGCGCCAACACCACGCTGCAGCACCTCTACCTGTGCGACAACGCCGTCACCGAGGCCGGCGTGACGCAGCTCGCCGACGCGCTGCGCACCAACACCAGCCTGCAGACGCTGCTCTTCGTCGACAACAACGTTGGCGACGCGGGCGCGAGGCAGCTCGCCGACGCGCTGCGCGCCAACACCACGCTGCAGCACCTCTACCTGTGCGACAACGCCGTCACGGACATGGGCCTAATGGTGCTGCACGATGCGATCGCGACGGACAACTGCACGCTGGAGACGCTGAGGGTTATGCACCTTGGCTGGGAGCGCTCATTCAAGAGGCTGCTGGCGCCAGCAGCGAGATCGCAGCGTCGCCGCGCGGCGATGGCCTGGCGGCGGCGTCGCGTGCTGCTGCTGTGCTTGTACGCGGCGGGCCTGCTGCCCGCGCACGCTCACGAGCCGCAGCCGCAGAAGAAGACGGGAGTGCTGCTGGGGCGGGGCGCGTTCGGCGACGTCGTAGCCAACGTGGGCGCGGACTTGTGGCCGCGGGTGTTTGCGTACTTGTAATAACGTAAGTTCAAACTAAATCAATTCGATCACAGCTGATCGAATTAAATTCCCGTTTCCTTGTGCCCATGTCGTGGGAGCTGTACCTCGGCGGCAACTCCATCGGCGACGCGGGCGCGACGCAGCTCGCCGACGCGCTGCGCGCCAACACCAGCGTGAACAAGCTGTTCCTCGGCGGCAACTCCATCGGCGATGCGGGCGCGACGCAGCTCGCCGACGCGCTGCGCACCAACACCAGCGTGAAGGAGCTGTACCTCGG
>Ga0302125_10000606_pt1 | contig 19298 bp, 20 predicted proteins | sample CB4_surface_MG_FD_203111 | JGI IMG/M metagenome (GOLD analysis project Ga0302125, IMG submission 203111) | Marine microbial communities from Western Arctic Ocean, Canada - CB4_surface | ecosystem: Environmental > Aquatic > Marine > Oceanic | place: Canada: Western Arctic Ocean | collected... | reverse complement strand
ATCGAACCAGCCACAGACTACGTCCCCAGCCACCCAACACTATGAACTATACATACATGCTCAATATGGACAACGACAAGGCTGAGTCTTGTGATGTTATCGTCAAGTTTATTACCAATGATTCATTGGAGTTTGATGGGTTTACCTCCATCGTCTCTGAGCCACCCCTATACTCCGATGACCTAGCCTACCTAGAAGAGTGGGTGATACAGGGCAGGGAGCAATGGGAACCTATGGGAACATTTAGCCACACAAACCGCGAGCGCATGTAGCTCACCTAACCCAAACCATACTACTAATACTATGACTAAGAAAAACACAGTCCTTATTATCGGTGACACGCATTGCCCAGCGATGCACAAAGACTACATCAAGTTCTTAAAGAAGATAGAGAAGAAGCACAAGTGTAACCGTGTTGTTCACATTGGTGACTTAGTAGATTGGAACTCCATCTCTTACCACGAGAAAGACCCATCCATGCCAAGTGCAGAGGATGAGTTTGCAGAGGCATTTAAGCAGGTTAGAAAGCTACACAAAGCCTTCCCATCGGTAGACTACCTCAAGGGTAACCATAGTGACCTGCCGTCCCGTAAGGCTAAGACTATAGGCATACCAGAGCATCTGATGAAGGACTTCCAATCCCTGTGGCAACTAGAAGGTTGGACAATCCACCCTCGCTACCACGACCTAATGATTGATGATGTCATCTACCGTCACGGAGACAAGGGTAAAGGTGGACAACAGGCAGCGTATAAGAATGCCGTAGCTGAGTTTAACTCTCTTGTCCAAGGACACCTACACGCCCAGGCTGGCCTCGTATATCACGCCAACCAACACGAGTGTGTCTTTGGTATGCAAGTAGGATGTGGCGTAGAACATGACCACCCATCCATGAACTACGGAAGAGTGTATGCCGCCAAGCCTATCGTTGGGTGTGGTGTTGTTCACAGCTCCAAGGTTGCCTTCTTTGAACCAATGTTTCTATAACTATGAGCCAAGAAGCAACTAAAGATTTAACAGCCTTGTTCGCTGGGTTTGACCCAGACGAGTTCGACCTATTGGTCATGGATGGATACGATGATTGTATTATTGGAGTGGTAGAACGGTGTGGGCAGGAGCCAATCGTTTGCTACGACAAGAGCAAGGTCATAAAACAATTAGAGTCTAATGACATGACAACGGAAGAAGCGGAAGAGTTCTTCTACTACAACCAAGTTGGAGCTTGGATGGGAGACACAACGCCCTGCTTCTTATCAACGAATACATAACTATGATTAAACTTACATACACCAACACCATGGCAACCCTCGACACCATTGAACACGCAGAGATTGAGTTTCAATTACCACACATGGCAAACTTCACGGAGGCTTGTCGTGGGCTAGCCTACTGCGCTGGGTTTGAACCAGAGTCTATCGACGAACACATGATTAACCCACATAAAACAGCCTACAGGGACGAGTAAATGGAATACCTACCAGAGCCACATGTCGTAGCCATCTTCACAATGGCAGTAATCTTCTTCTTTGTAGCATCAACATAACGGTAAATACCCCCAGTTTTTACTACGTAGCAAGCCTCTCAGATGCCCCTGAGGGGCTTTTCTTTTGTTCCGAGGGGTAGGGGTAGGGTCTGGGATAGTAAGCCCTTCTAGGGGGCTTCAGGGCTGATTCCTGGGTCACCCTATTCTACATAGCTCCCTTGATCCTTAACGCTCGAAGCACTTCATTGGACAGCATATTCTTGCGTTTCAACTCATTAATCATGCCAGGATTCTTGGATAGATAATCTACCTTCTCATCTGTATCCATGTATCGCATCAGCATATCCCTTTGGTTCACTCCCTTGCCAGCATTCCTCTTCTCACGAACCCACATACTCATCAGCCTCTTGCCAGTTTTCGGGTCAGTTCGCATATACTTCTGTATGTTGCTTCGTTTCTGCTGCATCGTCTCACCCATTGTGTTGTAGATTTCAGATGTCGATTGCTTTGAAGTTCTCTTCAGATCGTTATAATCCCCATCTAATGTAGCAAGTATGTCTTTGGAGGAAATGCCAGCGTCTTTCATTACCCCTATACGTTCGGATTCCGTAAACCCCTGCTTTGCGAGATCATCATTTCTTTGAGCAATAGCCATCATACTTTGCCTACGGCCATCATTAGCCTGTTGGTAGAGAACTTCTAGGTCTGCGGGACTAAAATCCCCATCTTCTTTAGCTCTTTTGTAACTTCCGCTTGAACCATCAGCGTTAGCCTTGTTTTCCATCATGGCATATTTTACGCTTTCGGCTATGTCTATTGTGTTAACCCGATAACCCACTTGTCTTTTCAAGACTTGAGCTACACTTAGGTCTCCAACTCCGCGCAACGCTTCATCTAATTTTCCTGCCTCACGAACAATACCTGGACGGAAAGATTCTTTGACGAAATAAACAAGTCGCTCCTTGGCGTTTTCCAAATCACTTTCAGAGTGGCTAATTTTGTTACCCCTATTATTGCGATTGTTTACAGCTTCCATCAACCCTCGGTTAATAAATGAACCTTCGCCTACAAACTCTTCTACTAGCACGGAGGCTAGGCTGTCGATTGGCTTGTCCTGCATGGCAGCCTCAAATGCGGCAAGTCCAAGTGCGTGAGGAGAAATGTAAGATATGTTAGCATAACTGACCGTTTTTCCGTCGTCCGAAACTCTCATTGCCAGCGTCTTACGTTGATCCCAACTTGGCAATGAGTTTTTAATAGCTTGCTTGTTTTCGTCGGTCACACCTCCATCGCGATTTAATGCCTCGATTGCTGCGTATGTTCCACCGTAAACGGTAGCCAGAGCAGTTAGTCTTTTAGCACCTTCTACCCTCATAGCAGACTTACTAGCCTTACTAATGTCTAGCCCTAGATCAGCACCAAAGTTACCCTGAAGCATTTGCTTAATAATCTTTCCTTGGTTGTATTGATTACGCATGAACTCAGCCGTAAAAGAAGCAAACTGTGGCATGATACCCATACGAGACAGACGTTTAACAACAGAAGACAAACGGTCGTAGTTTTGATACGTGTCATTTATTATCTCTGCTGCTAGTTTTTTAACCTGCTCGTCACCCAATTCTGGGTAAACCTTCTTTAACATCTTCTGTTGAGACTTCCAACCCACATAACGCCCTACAGTATCAGGGATAGAATAGGCTTTGCCGAAGAAGCCAACTGGCTTTTCCATTGCATTAGAGAATATGCCACGCTCAAAAGAATCTCTCATGTCAGACTCTATAATGTTTTCTCCTTTGATTCCGTATCGAGCCATATCATTGGTCTCCTTGAGAAATGCCCTGCGCTCTTTACCTCCAGATGGACTAAGCAATTTTTCTAGTCCACCAAATTCTGCCAACGCTACACGCGCTCCACGACCAGCACCAGCAAATGGATTAACACCCATACCTGCTAAAGTAATTGCATTACCATACACCTGGACGGCATAGGATGGCGGGTTCAATAGAACCTTGGTAGCCTTAGATAGTCCAACAGCAGTAGAGTAAAGGTCTTGTAAGCCAGCTAGGATCGCATTGTTAGAACGCTCTGTCCCGCTGTTAATGTATAGACTATTAATTGATGCCTGAACTTCTGGTGATACATTGTAACCTGTTGATACACCAGCCTTTAACTTTAACGGAGCCGTTCCTTGTGGGGAAAGATCGCTACGAACAGCAAGCCCATTCTTTTGTAGAATGTTAATTATGTTGCGGTCTGTTTTTTCTCTAGCAACCATGCGACCAACTCTAGTAAGTGTGCCACGAACTCGTTCGCCAGTTTCAGTAATTTCACCTAACCACGCTTTCTCAAACTCTCCTGGCTCCTTGCGTTTCATTAAGGGTGAATCAACCTTACCCCCAACACCAGACCGTGGATCAAGTTTACGGGCAGCGGCAGACTTGCTTTCCAGCTTGCTAAGTTGATCGTTTGCTTCGTCCATTGCCCTTGCTTTGGCAGCTTCTGGTTCCATGTCTTTAAATTTACCAGCTTGTAACTTTTTGTTAGCAATCTCTTCTTGTGCTTTAGCTCGTAGTTTTACGTCTGGAACAAAGTCGCCATCTACAAACATACGATACTCTCGGCTTGTAAAGTTCCCCAACTCCCTAGACTTTTTAATCTTAGAGATTAACTTCGGCGTTTCTTGAAGGGCTTTCTGCTCCTTCGTTGCTTTCTTTATTTGCTTTCTGAGTTTTTTAATTTCCTTAGTTTTGATTGCTCGCCCAGCCTTGTCTTTTAATTTTAAGATTTGATCCGTAACTTTAGCTAGTTTTTCTGGACCCATTTGTGCCATGTAGTCAGCATCTAAATACTGAATAATGTCTCCCTGTAGTTCGTCTAATCTGTCGCGATACACAACTAAATCGTCACTTAAACCCCCAAGTGATGGGTCTAAATCTCCTCCAGCTAAATACTTGTCTACCTTTGCAGCAACACTTGGGTCTTTAGCGGTAGCAGCCGCAATGCGTGTATCTACCTTTCCACCAAGTTCTTCGACAGATGTTATACGTTTGCGAAAACGTAAGATTTCATTCCTGGCTTCTTTACCGACAACCTTAGATGGAGCAAGGATAGACAGCATTCGGTTTTTAAAACCCGATATATTCCTGGGGTTTTCTATAAAGTCTGTAGCTAGGTCGGCTTGAACCCTGGCTTTAACTTTTTCAACTTGACCACGTAGTATTCTTTCTCCTTCTGCACCTTCCGCTTTAGTAAGGGGCTTAAAGTCTTTGTAAGTTATGACTCCCTTAGCTACTTCGTCATCAATTTCATTAAAGGTTTTACCTAAAAACTTATCCAATGACTTGCTAACCTTAGGGGTAACCGCACCTATAGCACCGCCAAACAAAGCACCAGCACCAGCATAAGTAGCAAACTCTTCCTTGGTAGGCATACGCCCTTCGTCAACAGCAGTTTTAATTGTAACCTCCGTTCCTCCTAATGCTGCACCCTTAACAGATTCACGAGCAGCCGCACCAGCAACCATACTACCAGTAATCTTAGCTCCACCCCGTATGCTTTTGACTGCTGCCCCACCCAATGGGATGGCACTAACCACACCAGCACCCAATGCTCTGCCAAGACTAAAGTCTGGTTGATCCTCAATGTCTTGTGCAAACATTGAGCCAAAGAAGCCACCAGCAAAACCACCAATCGCACTACCTATAACGGCTCCCGCGGGTGCTCCTATACCAAAGAATCCAGCTCCGAGGGTTCCACCGATAATTCCACCAGCTACAGAACCAGCAACACTTGAAGTAACTTCGGTTCCTACACCAGCAATAATTTTACCAGTAGTAGGTTCTTCTGGCGCAACTTCGTCGTCAAATGTTATAGTAGATTTTTTTTCAACCTCATCATCAAATGTAATCGAACTAGTTGCCTTGGGCTGGTCGTCAATCTCGTCGTCAAAAGTGATTGTTGATGTTGGAGTAATGTCTTCGTCGTCGAATGTTATGGCCATGATTATACAGTTGCATTTCTACCACCAATTGTAATTTTAGTTCCTTTACCAAGATTGGCCGCTTCTGCTTCCTCCATAGTATCAAACGCCTGTCGAGTTATATTAACTTCTTGTTGTTGTTGTGTCAAGCCACCACCTGTTCCTGAGGTATCAGAATCCTTAAAGTATTCAGTTGCATTTGCCTCTGCTCCATATTGTTGAATGTTGGCGGCAGTAAGAATATCATTAGCTTTGGTTACATCACCTGCTTTGTAAGCCTCGCGAGCTTCCTCTATTTTCTTTTTTGTAAACACAAAGTCTTTCATCTTCGCAGTAGCCTCCTCAGGGTTTTCAGTACCCGTAGATATAACTTGAACTCCACCGCGGCTGGTTTGCGCGAAGGTTACTCCATTAACAGTATAAACCCTACCTTTAAACTCTGGTCTATTTAGTTCTGCTTCTGCAGTTTTAAGCCTTGCTTCATTGATAGCTCTTTCAGTTTCTAGTTCTGCTAGGCGTTCTGGCTCTCCTGCTTGTATGCCTCTAGCTAAATTATTTACCATAGATGAGTTAGCGTCATCTATCCCTCGTGCTGCTAGTTGAGCTTTTGCTCTGCGCTTTGCGTCGTCAAAAGACAGACCCTGTGTTTGCCCACCAGTAGTTCTACTTTGTGCTACACGAGTATCTCTTTCTGTTTGGGTTTCGCCAGATTGCCTGTCATTAGCTCGGACTCTAGCATCACGTGCCTCGCTGTCACCCTCGTAACTTCCAGTGCCACCGATTCGTTGTTGTCTAGATAGGCTGTCTTGTTCAAAGGATGACAAGGCAGCAGCGGGGGGTTGTGCAGTAACAGGAGGAACGGCACCATTGACAGGAGGCTGTGCAACTGAACCTTGTCCTTGTAGCTGTAAGGCTTCTTGCGTGGGTCTAAAGCGCATGCGACCTTGTTCGTCTACGAACTGCTCCGTACGTTGCCCTGGAGAATCCTCATAACGCATAAACTGAGATAAGGTTTGAGCTGGTGGTGGGACAGTTGCTTCTTGACCTTGTGCGTTGGCAATAGCTTGTTGATTCATATCCATGCCTTGGTTTTGGTCTGTTAAGGCGTTCATGATAGCTGATTGGTTCAGGTCCATTCCTTGCCCCTGTGCGGCACTTCCGGTAGATTCTTCTACATCTGAAACCATAGGTATTACAGCAGGCTGCTTAACCTCATCCTGGTAAAACTTAGTTCCATCTGGTCTTGTAGTAGCAAAATCTCCGTAGGGATTTTGACTTGGGTCAATCCCCATTATTCCGAATTGAGGTTGAGAAACACCTCTGTACGCAGAATCTAAAAGTCCTTGCGTAAAAGGACTCAAAGATACACCTACCCCCGAGAAGTCTGGACCTGAAGAAATTTGCGACTCAAAAGGCACTTCTTGATTTAAAGCGGTGTTAATCTCACTTGGATCAGGTAAAGTTTTTGGTGATGGTGTAATAGCATTTACATCTACGTTAGGTTTAACCTCACCACCTGGAGTAAACACAGAAAGCGCACTTGCTGGTGGTGTCGCAGGAACGTCATAATCCCTAAAGGTTACCTGTGGTTGTGCAAAAGATTCAAGGTTTTGTGGTTGCATCATTGGGTTTACCTGCCCAGCCGCTTCCATAGAAAAGGGGGCTACCGCTGGTGCTTGTCCAAACGCAGACGCAGGAATGTTGCCAGCCCCTACGACAGTAGGGCTTCCTGCCCCCATCCTTACGTCCTGTGCCGCAAGTCGTGCCCTCTTTTCTTCCTCGTCTTCAGGGTTATAATTTGTTCCGAAAAGGTTTTGGTTTGGTGTATCTCCTATTGCCATAGCTGTATTATATCATAAAGGGTTAGTTATTAACTGTAAGTGTAAAAGTTTGCGCTTATAGAAACAGTAGTAGTTGTAAAACCACTTTCATCTCCATCCTCCCATTCTGCATCCCTTGTAGAATAATAAAAAGTAATGGCACCAAGTTCACCTGGCATTGAAAGTGCTGTTGATTTATATACAGTTTCTGAAGTAGCATTTACCAATGTATAAGGAACTGTAAGTAAATCAGAAATAAACGGTGCGCCCCGTCCTCCAAAACCTCCAACAAAACCTTTTACTATTGTCTCATCTCCAGGTCCAGTGTTATCCACTACCCCAAATCCTATTTGATAAGCCTCGTTGTCTTTGTCATAAATTAAATTGTGACCTTGAATATAACCGCCGTGACCAAAATCAATACGAGAAGTAGCCGCAACGAAAGTATCAGAAGGAGATGCTGAATTTCCAGATGCAATGATGCCAGTCTCGTCACAAACTCTTTCGCGGGGTTTTGATATAGTGCCAGATGGTTTATGCCTAAGCCTGAACGGAGCTTGATTAATTGTGCTAGAAAAACTGTCTCCGTCTGGGGGTAGGTCATTCCTAGTTACTGTAATGCTTATATTTTCAATATTCCAGTACAAATACATTACTTGCTCTAAACTTAAATTTCCATTTAATAGTCCACTTGCAGGAAAATCGGCATCGCTGGCGGATACTCTAGAAACACAACGAGGAAAACCGTTGCCCCCTCCCAGTGCTGTAAATGAATTTGCTGTTGACATTATACTTTCTTAATTCCTCGGACATCAATAAATCCAGTAAATGGATTACCGTTAATACACAGTGTTACTTGACGGAAACCATCTCCGATATCAACAGTAGGGGAAACACTGCTATCAGTATCGGTTGTAGAATTAATAGTGTGATCGCCAGTTTGTAATTGATTTACATAGACAAAACGATTGTTTCCATCCTTTTGTAAGGCAACTACTCCAATTCTAAACATATATACTAGCCTAGAATTAGAAGCAAAATTTGCATCCCTGCTCCAGCCGTCTTTAAAAGCTGTTTCAACATTTGCTGATGTATCAATTTCAATGGACCCAGAAACAAATGCAGACGGCTGAGTTCGTTGATTAGATGTAGCGGATGTATAAATAACTTTTCCATATACTCCGAAATATGCGTAGCCATTTCCTACTGAAAAACTAGCATTAAAACCGCCTAAGCGGGTAATCTGATTGCCAGCAGTTCCTGTAAATAATATTACATTACCTGATTCGCAATTCAATGAAACCGTTGATGCGTATACAGGTGAGCCGTTAGAACCTGTAGTGGGGGCTGATCCATTGACTGTGATTGCAAAATCGCCACCACCAGACCGATCTCCATTTGAACCATCACCTGAGCCGCCTGAGCCTGAGCCTGAGCCTGAGCCTCCTGGCGGGTTTAAATCAGTTACTTCAAATAGATCATCAAAACCTTCAATGACGGGGGACTCATCAACCTTGGATGCTTTTTTAAAAAAGTTATTTAAATCGTCCTCAATCGAGTTGGATAAATTTTCTAAATCATCCATAGGTTATTATGATTTTGTTGCAGCTACTGTAATGTTTTCAATAATATTTGATACAGTATAATTAGTTCCATCTATTGCCTGTGCAACACCATTAAAGGTTAAACCAGTAGGAGGTGTGCTAAAAACAATGTCAACGCTTCCACCATTTGCAACGTATTGCACACCAGAAGGGCTACTAACGTTTATAGCACCAGTAGTGCCAATTGTAACTGAGTGACCAAAGGTAGCCTCAATACTATTGTTTCCTGTAACATCGGTAAATGTATGAGTTTGTGCGTTAGCTGGATTAACAATAGATAAAGATGATGATGAGCCATTTGTTACTAGATTAATACTAACTAGAAACTTTCCAGTATTTGGAGTAGCCGTATACGTGGGATCATCCCCTATAGTGTATGCCTTAAATCCTTCTGGAGATATAGAACCATTATCACTCGCATTTGCATTTACTGAAGCTGCACTAAAGGTCACGTTGGTTTTTAAATAATACTGCGTTCCATCATTTTTCTTGAAGAAAGGCTCGACCTGGGACCTGTATATTCCGTTTACATTATATGTAGAACTCCCAGTTCCAAACGAATTTGCACTTGAAGAATACGTCCCTGTGTTTTGTGCAAAAGCAGAATTAGTTGTTCCGGGCGAATTTAAATATTTTTTAAATGTTCTGTAAGACGATTTAACAGAGGCGGATTCTGCCACTAGGTTGAAAAAGAAATTATCAAATCCTATAGCGCACCAATTAACACCTTCGTCACTATAAGCTACTTCTGGGTCAGCGTCACTTGATGTTGTTAAATATATTTGAACAAGACCCTCTCTTCTAAATGTAGATGGTTCTGATAAGGCTCTGGGTATTAAGGTTGCTGCACCCCCGTTTGCAGCTGTCGCATAAGCTCCAGAGGTAGACATCACACCTGGGTTAGTTACAGTAAAGTATTTATTGTATTGACTTATAAGTGTACTGGAACTTATATTAGCATTTACTACATACTGTGAATACTGGGGCACTCCATCTGAGCCATAGCTTTCTGTTGGAGTAAAAAATGTAGCATTAACATTAAGGACCGTTTCTGCGCCTGGCTTAAATATAGGGTCCCTTGCGTGAATAACACTAGCGGGTTGCCCCGTACTGGTAATAGTATAGGAATCCACCTGAGTTAAAGGTGACTGAGATGCGGGTTTAATGGATTGAATCTGACCCAGTTCATTAAACTTACCTGCTCTTTGTCCGAATCCCATAGTTAACAGTCCCAGGCCTTCCTAGACCAATAGTTTGCGGACATCTTGCCCTTGCCTCCCTTGATACCAGCACTACGGGCGCAGTAGCTTCTCTTACGGGCTGGTTGATTCTTCTTAATACTCATATTAGCATCACCAAATCGGACAATCTTTTCTTTGCCACCCTCGCAGGCTTTCACAACAAACTTCTTCCCGCCCTGAACTTCACGGCGTGGCACGTTGCATTTCATCTTTGATTTGTCTGGCATTACTTAGTTCTTACTTTTGCTTTAGGTGTGTTTGCTACGACCGTTCTTCCCTTGGCTCCTGCCTTTTTCTTTTTTCTAGCAGTTGCTGCTCGCTCTGTTTTCGTGAGGCTGAGAGCCTTTCTTTTAGGCAAGCAACGGTCAGGGTTTTTCTTATCCTTCGACGTTCCGCAAGGTCCTTTGATTGCCCCATCAGTTCCAATCCTTACCCAGTTCTGCTCTCTCCATTGTTTTAGCTGAGACATTATGTTCTTTTACGTTTAGCACTCTTGGACTTCTTTGCGTAGTTAGGGTCTTTGCAATACTTGGATGCAGCCATATTAGCATAGGCGGATGGGTACGTATCAAACGTACGTCTAGCCCAGGCTTTACCTTCTGGGCATATCTTACCTCCACTCTTTGCTTTCTTGGCCACTAGTAAGAGCGTCCGCCTTTATTCTTCATTCCGCCCTTTTCACCGCAAGAGCCTTTACCTGAATTACCTACTGGTTTCCGTGTTGTGTTCATAATTATTCCTTTATTTGATTTGAGATGAACCAAAGTAGAACCCTACGATGGCTAAGGCGGTCTGCCTAATTTCTGGTAAAATGACAAAGCCCTGCACAGTGTCCCATTTAAGGGTCTTGAATAGCCCTAGGAAGCCGTTTGTCTCTTTGGCTACACTTACCCCTACGTCAGTCCACGCAAAGACGAATGGGGCTATTACAATGGCAAAGACGGTGGATACTACTAGGAACCTGCGGACCAATACACCACCATCACGTTTAGCGGCGGCATCCGCTGAAGCATCTGCTGTCTGCTGGGACGTAATCATACGCTCGAACTGTCGAGCCTGGTTGTCCATCTGCGTGCCGATAAGTTTCATGACAAAACCACTGATTCCTCCTCCGAGCATTGCTATTAGTTCTGGTGTCATTATTTCTTCAGGAGTTCTATGATTACCTTGATGGCAGATGCGGACATATAGATGAATGTCGCCAGTCCTACGCAAAAACCAAGGGTTCCATTAACGGGAGAAATTTCAATGGTAGCGATAAAGCCCCCTGTTCCGATTGTTGATTTGTATATAATGTCTTGCATATCGTTTAATCGTCGTCAGGGTTGGGTAGGGGTGTGTAGTGGTCAACGGTTGAGGACTCCTCGGACTCGTCCAGGTCGTAGTCAGTTACGTCCAATGCCCACATATGGTCAGCAGTTTCGTCAGGGTAGGTAAGCCAGCGTGTGCCTTGACCATTGTCCTCGACCCAGTAATCAAAGCCAAGTTCCTTGCCTTCTTCGTCGGCACGTTCAATGGCGGCCTCTTTGCTTGCGTATATTAAGTAAAGCATTAGTAAATTGAGTAATGTGCGTTTATACTTGTAGCTAGTGCAGGAATGTTTGCAACGGGGTCTCCAGCATACAAGTAGCATTCCTTGCAAACTCCACCAGAGGACCTTTGATAGTATCGACCATCAGTACCATTATAAGCACCAAACAGGGAAAGTGCCTGACCTTCTCTTACATCCAGGTCAGCGGATTCCGTTTCGGTGTCCCCAGAGCCATTTACATTTATAGTAAATTCTCTATTATCAGTAGTACCATATAAAACCACATCAGCATCTGTGTTTAAGGAGGTGAGATTCTCCATTGTCGATGGACTTAAACCTTGCCTTTCATTCATTATTCTCCAACCATCAGTGCCAGCCTTGACAACTTGAAGAGATACACCGCCTTCTTGAAAGCTTCCAACACCTCGTCCTCCACCCCAAATTATTGCTCTAGCGGTAGATGAAACTACGGAATCTAAAGGAACAGTGCCAACATAGACTGCACCCAGTTTAGAACTAGCACCACTAGCCCAGTCGTCAGTACCAAAGTCAGCATTAGTGCCATCTGTAGATACTTGCAGATTTTGCATAGTGTCATTACTGGTAGCCTTGTTTGACTTTACTCCATTTAGAAATGTACCAGCTTCAACAATTAATGGTTGCTCGCTAGCAGTTGTTTGAATCAACGGTCTATTGTTACCTGACTGGTCATACCAAGTCTCTACAAAGCCGTCCACCTCGTCGTCATACGCAGGGATACCAGTGATGCTGTAGGCTTCACCGATGTTAGCTTCAATGGCTGTGCGGTTGGCAGATTGGTCAGATGTGTAGACAAGGATTTCACGGATACGTCCGTTAAATTGACCAGTTGGATTTACTGTCCTTTGAATCCCAATAGCAATTTGGTTCATACCTGAAAGAGAAAGAAAATCGTCCCCATAGTCAGCAGTAGTAGTTGTAACAGCACTGCCCAAAGCACCTACACTAGTTGAGGTAGATGACGTAGTTAAGGCAAAGGTAAGTCGGGTATTACCAGAAACACTGTCGGCTACTGAAACACCTGAAGTCGAATTTCTTGGGACTGCAACAGATGTGCTTCCCTCCTCTTGGATGGCAAAATATCTGTTGTTTGCTGCACTTTTTGAAATCGAAACAGTATAACCAGAACCAGAATCCCAAACACTAGCAGAGAACATTGAAAAAGAACCTTCTAGCCCTGATACGGGAGTAGCCGCTAGAAAGTTACTACCATCAAAATCAATTCCATTGTCAGCAACTAAAGAACCAGCACTAACAATCTTAGGCTGACTCGCAGCCGTTGCTTGAACTGCGTGGTTACCTGTTGCTGTATCTCCTGCTTCATTGGTTACACTTTGGTCATACCAAGTTTTAACGAAGCCGTTACCTTTAAATGAAGTAACTTGAAAGTTACTAATATCAAAGTCAGCGTTATCATCGCCTTCTGAGAATGTTAATGAACCCGCCTCGTCGCTATCATATGTAAACTCAAAGGAGTAAGAGGCAGTTGAATTAACTGATATAGCACTGTCAGAAACTACGTCTACCAAGTTACTGCCCGACAGAGCGGTAGCTTTTCTTGGAATAAATTGAGGAGTGCCTGACCTTACAACAGCATCAAATGAAACAGTAATTTTATCTCCCGCTTTAGCAGTATATGCCCAACCACAAACTCCAGTTGCTGTATCAGTAGTAGCTGTAAATCCAGTAGAGCTTGCATTCGTTAATGTAAAACCATCGTTACCTACGGAGTTAGTAACCGTTCCTAGGGTTTGTATTTCATTTACAAAGGACAACAAGGTTCCATCAGTAACCTCATCCGCAGTAAAGGACTTCAAGGCATCATCAGAGCTACGACGAACCTGCACTACAAACTTACCATTAGCACGTGCCACGGTATCTCCAGTAGCCGCTAAGGTAGCCTGTCGTGTTCCTAGGCTACGAAGTGAGTAAGCCGCCTTAGCAATAAGGAAGTCACCTGTGCGTCCATCAGCTTCTAGTGCTTGAATGTCCAGGGGTTTAATGGCCTGAACGTTTACCCAGCTAACCATTTCCCCAGAAGTAATTTCGGAGCTAGTAAAGTCACGCTCACCATTGTCGCTTGCACGACGCACACGCACAACCTTGGGGTCACCACCAGTTAAACTACGGAGGCTGTATGCCGCCGCAGCGTTAGGAGCAATCTGCAGGACGCTCTCGCCCACTGAGTTCAGCCTACGCTGGCGACCCAGTGCTGAATCAAGGCTAATGTGCATATTAGACTATGTGTAGTGCTACTAGGCCTGTGCCTACGGTTACTTGAGTAAACTGACCGTAGATGATTGTTCCAGCACCAAATGTTTTTGAGGCAAGTGAAGTGCCAGTTACATTTGTAGAAGTAATAGTACTTCCCAATGTTGTATCCTGAAGCATTTGGATTGCGCCAAAACTTTTACCCGAACCTGAGTCACCAGAGTTAGTTAAAATTACTGAACCTACGGAGCTGAACTCCAGTGCGTTATTTCGTGAACTTGCCATAATTGTGTATTATATCACAGGGGGTTACTATCGGGATTGCCGATTTACGTATGTGGAAAATCTTTTGTTAATTGTGTTGTTATTTGAACGAATGTCAATCTTTTCTAGCTCCAAGGCTAAGTAGGTCTGAGCCACCTGCTCTTCGGCTAGGGCCTCCTGTTGTCGGTTCTGGACCCGCAGGAAGTCAGCATACACGGCGTGAGCAATGTAATTAAAGAACTCACCTGGAACTTCGGCGGTTGAATTGTAGTAATCCGATGTTACTGTAAAGGGGGTAAACTGCTTCTTGTAGGAAACAAATGCTTTGCCGTCAGTTGAGTTGGCAATGTTTAAAATGTTGGCTCCATCAAAATCTACGAAGAACTCATACTCCAAGGATGAATTATTTAGGAATGCTTGTTTGCGATGAATGCGATTAAAATCACCAATAGAATCCTTACTTGTTTGAGCATAAGGAATAAGTTGTTTATCGACAACTAATGGAGTGCCAGATACCTTTGCAGTAGTTAAAGTCCACGTAATAACCTCCGATGGGTTATCCTTCTTTGGACTATCAGCTTCAACTAAAAGTGCATCACCTGAGCCTGCCTCTACAGCAATTGCACCACTGGAATCTATGCTAATACTACTATAGTTCTCAATTTCCCATCGACTTGTGCTCGTCCTTTTATATATGACGGTAGAATTAGAAACCTCTTCAAAATTTCTAGTTCCTACAGCAGGATTATAATAAACATTAGTTCCAGCAACTGCACCGCCCGTTCCGTCATCTTGACCAAGCAAAATGTAATTTCCATTTGCAACAGATGAAGAATCTGATGCACCTCCTGCGCCTAAACCGCTGATGTTTAATGAAATAATATCGCGGGCCTCAGAGCTAACAAGATACCTGGGCCATACTGGACTTTCGTCAAATGCCTGTTGAAACCTACGGTTAATGAAGTGACTCAACTGGGCTTGCTCGCCTGTTGCCAGCTGACCACCAGTTCCTATAAGGGCTGATGCTGTTTTAAATAGGTTTCCGTAAGTTCTGGTTGGCATTGTAGTTGCATTGTTGGAGGATGGAAGTGGCTGTAATGTTTCTGTAGGATATGTAATTGTTGTATCAGTTATACTAGACGTATCGTAAGAAAGACTAGGGTCAATATATGTTATTTTAAGATGGGAGTTTTTTGATGTCATCCAATCTGTATACTCTGGGTCTCCCTTGTCTCCATCACTTTCTGTAGGTAATACAACAGGATTACCCATAGGAGCTGAGGATAAGGCTATATCCCTTAAATACTTACGCATTTGTGCCGCAGTTGTAGTTGGATATTTAGACAACACCATTGAAACTAAACCAGCTAATGTTGGAGCTGAAAAAGATGTACCAGTAAACAGACCGCTTAAAAGGTTTAAATGGTTTGCGTCATCAGGTATTCTCATAGGTATACCTGTTCCTGCTACAAAACAATCAATAACAGGTCCCATATTAGAAGTGTCCGTGGCAAACTCACCATTGAGCAAGCAAACTTCTTTTAAGTCTCCAGTATTGGTTACTTCCGTATTACCATCATTAAACCACGAATCTAAATTGCCAACTGTTATTGTATCTTCATTAGCAAAAGTTGGTCTATTAATAAAGTATTCAAGCTCTGTTGTAAATTTTAAATATTTATTATTGTAATCAAGGCCTCCAGGAACATCTAACTTGCCTCTTGAGTTTCCAGCACTACAAATGTGTATAACACCCGCGTCAGTCATTTCTTTTAGCAAAACATCATCAGCAGGTCTTGGATTTCTACAAGTTAAGTTTGTTGACATTCCACTTGGAGATTTACTATCACCTAATGGAAAGTTTTTACCATTTATTGAGTTATATGTTGTACCTCTAAAAGTTAAGTTTTTTACCAATTGTAAACTTCCAGTTTCACCAAAAGAATTAACAACAAGAGTCGGATTAGAGTTTCCTTTTTGTTGATGAAACAATTTAGGAAGAACCCAATAATGTGCGGAATTAACTATCTGCTCTTTTGGAATAATATAAATATTTGATTTTGTAGCTGCACCGTAATCATTATGGCACGCGGCAGCCACAACCGCTTCTGAGTGCTCGCTTCTTGCTGCACTTGTGCTGTAATCTACATTTACAGAAGTAGGAGAATTGGTTAATGTTCTCCAGTCAAATTGTTGTATTCTACTACTACCACTAGTCTTATAACCAGCGTTATCAGTATAAATCATTTTAGACGTAATAAAAATAATATCTACATTTTCACCTTGACCATTTGTGGCATCATAGGTGTAAGTATGCGACTCAGAATCACCACCGTAAGACAGGGCAGTGAAAACATTGGCATCATTGGTATGCCGTATTAAACCCCAGTTTTTATTGTTAAAGTTTGCGTGTACGGCCCTAGACCGTGTACGAGCTAATCTACTGCAGGTTATAGTCCTAGTAGCCATTAGTCGTCAGTAACTTCGTTATTTACAGGTTCAATGAAAGAAATACTAGAATGAGCTTTATATTTATCTAAATCTTCTTCGGCTATTTCTGCAGTAAACAATCTATCACTAGCAACAAGTGGATCAGTAATATAATCAAACAAGTCCATAACGGATTGTTTGTCTGTGTTTTGTGTTACTACTATATTGTAATTCATCGTCGTGGATTACTTATTAGATTTTATTGGGGGTAAGCTCGGGGAACTTCTTATTGTAATACTTTAAAAATTCTTTAGAATGCACGGTCTCCTGACCATACTTCTGTACTAGTCGGAAGTATTCCCGATGAGGAATAGTTGCAACTGGTTTGCCAAGAACTGGGTGTACTGTCCCCTTTAGTGCCTGGGCTTCTTTGGCTGCCTGTGCAACCCGTTGATGTTCGGTCTGCTGCTCCAGCTTAAAACCGTTTTTAATCTCATTCATAAAGGCACGATCAATCTCGCCATCAGAATACTTCTTTATATTGGGAACAATGATATCCATATTAAAAAAGGCGGGGGGCCGAAGCCCCCCAACCAGATCTTAATTAGTTAGAGAACAATTCACCAGCGGTAGGGTAGTATTCGATAAAAACACGAACCTTACCACCATTAGCAAGAGCCTCGTTGGCTTCACCTGCTGATGTGAATGTAATATTTAGGTTATCAATTGCAGCAACAAGGTAAACATCGTCACCTGTGTTGGTAAGGATTGTTCCTTCCGCAACTGGAGTTTGGCCTTCGCACAGTTGAGCTGATACAACCAGTCCATCTGGATCTCCATCGTCACCCATAATTATGGTATATCCAGTATATGTAGTGCCTGATGTTGATGTTGCTGGGACCGTTTTGTCAACGACGACCGATGCCTTGCCAATTTTACCCGCAAGTTCTGAGCCTCCGACAGTTGCGTTCAAAACACCACCAGTTGGTACATCTGCTGCGATGTCAATGGATGCTTCGTGCGTATAGCCGAGTGCTAGCGTTTGAATATCGCCGATCTTTTTTAATGCTAATGTAGACATAATATTATATTTCCTTTATTTGGGGGTTAGCTGATTGCTTGGATGTAACCGTGAGCACCAGGATGGTAAACACCGAGGGTCAATGCACAGTCAACGAATCCACGCTCACCACCACCAAGATTTGGAAGGCGAGTGCTTCCCATTGGGATAAGTTCGTGAACACCGTAGTATTCTGGGTTAACGAGGTAACCAGAACCATTTGCAGCACCACCAGTAACGGCAGGCATACAGTCGGGATTGCCGTTTACGATTGAAACAACACCGTGGTCGGACTCATAGAGGTCAACAGATAGCTTGATGCTACCGCTGTCACCATCATAGTTCACAGAGCGAACATTGTCTGTAGCAGAAGTAGTTGTACGAGCGAAGTCAGCAATGACCCGACGTAGACCAGTATCAGCAACAAGCATAAGATTGCTTGCAGAACCAGTTACGCGGAAAACAGAGCTAATCAAGTCGTTGAGGATTGTTTCGCTAAACGCCGTGCCAGTTGCAGCAATGCTTGAGGCAGGTGTTTGGAATGCAGCGGGAACGTCTCCAGCAGCACCGTCAAGCCAGTCACCTAGTCCACGAAGTTGGCTAGCAACACCAGCACCGTTTTCGATGGCTAAGTCTTGAGTACCAGCGATAGTGGCTTCGATGTCGCGCTTGAGTTCGCGGATGGCTTTAGCTTCAGCTTGAGCAATCTTGGCAGGACCAACAGAATCGACAGCTTCTTGCATATCGGAAACCATAAAGTCACGGCGGAACTTTTGAACACGATTGCCGAGTTTTGCACGTCCAGCGAACTGGTCAGTGAATGCAGTAACGTCAGCACCTTCAGAGATGCCAGCAGTCTGTGGAGCCGAAAGGCTATCAACAGTCCACTCAACATTTGTTGCGGATGCACGTTGTTTATTAGCAGATGAAAGGATAGGAGTTTCTTCTGGAGCGAGAATAGTCAAGACATCAGTCAAGTCTTCGCGGTTAGAAACGCCCGAACCTGTATTAGTGGTATCGAATGTATTTGTGAATGACATTGTATTTAGTTATTAATTGATTATTATTTAGGAGCGGTTGCTCATTTTGAGTTTTCGAAGAGCAGCAAAGTCTCTGGCATTACCCGTTTGTTTAAACCTGGCTTCTAATTCTTTTAGAGCCTTGGCAGTTCTTCCCATCCCTTTTTCGGATTGGGCAGAGGCTGGATTACCTGTCTTGGGAGGATTTAATGTTGGAGATTTTTTATTAACTCCTACTAGTTTACGGCCGTGTATGCTATTTGTAGCGTGGGCGAACCAATAATCTAGTTGCGCGGCGATGTCGGGTGATTCACGTTTCAAAACACTTTTCAGTTTCTTGAATCGTTCGTCTCCTACTGTAGCTTCAAACTGTTTACGTAAGTCGTTGTCATCACCTTCTAGCCAAGATAGTTCTTGCTTCGCTTGGCTGTCGAACTGCTTTGTTAGCACTTCTCCCTCCGCACGTAGCTGAACCTTAGATAGTTGGTCGGGGAGAAAAGTCTTCTGTGCTTTACGTGCTCTTAATAGAGACTGCCGCACATCCTTCTTTGTCCACTCCTTACCTTCAACTTCTGTTACTACATCATCTGCACCGTAGCCATCACTTTCAAAGATCA
>Ga0302125_10000604_pt1 | contig 19348 bp, 21 predicted proteins | sample CB4_surface_MG_FD_203111 | JGI IMG/M metagenome (GOLD analysis project Ga0302125, IMG submission 203111) | Marine microbial communities from Western Arctic Ocean, Canada - CB4_surface | ecosystem: Environmental > Aquatic > Marine > Oceanic | place: Canada: Western Arctic Ocean | collected... | reverse complement strand
CCTTATTTTTTGGTGTATCGTCATTTACCAAAAAGGAGTGTGTGCGACTCGCGCACGGTATCTACACATTCCATAATGAGGGCGGGTCTCCCTCACTCCTTTCAAATAGTCGCACAGCACAATTAAATCAGTCGCAATACCATTAATGCCTTCCCCGCAAATCAACCAACAACCTTATTTCTTCGAACAATTAGCTTCTAGCCACTGAGTCAGTTGATCATCGCTGAGTCGACAGTCGGCGAGAGCGATGATCTGCAGTGCGGCTTCTTCTTCGCTGGCTTCGAAACGATAGCCATTACTCTCAAGGAAAAGCTGGCAGGTCATTAATCCAGTGCGTTTGTTGCCGTCCATGAAGGGACGACTTTTTATAATACCTGATGCGTAAGTTGCAGCTAGTTGAAAAAGCGTCGCCTGTTCGTAGTGAAGCTGCTGCTTGGGCCTGTTGAGGGAAGCATCCAACTTCCCTTCGTCTCGCATGCCATCTGAACCTCCGAAGTGGGCAATTAACATAGAGTGAAAGGCTAGGCACTCTTCTTTCGCAATCCAATTTGGTTCGTTCATTTTGCCAGCTCTCGAAACGTATTGCGGTAGCGTTTCATAAGACCCTCAGCCAGACGAATTTTTTCATCAAATCCGGGCTTTTCGGGATTCATATTCAGCGTATTGTTGGGTGCTTCGGTCAAATAAACGGTGGCACCTTCTTCAACTTTGAGTGCTTGAAGGGCTTCTTTAGGTAGCACGATGCCGTAGGAGTTGCCGATTTTGCGAATTTTGGTTTTAATGGGCATGGTTATAACATATGTTATAATTACCGTTTTGCAAGCACGCAAGACCCCGGCCGGATCACTCCGACTACGCTTGGCATTGTAAACCACAAGAGGGTTTCCAGCACTTAAAGGCCGAGCGCGAACAGTCCGCCAATTAAACCTGCGACGCCGCCAAAGATCATATGGCCGACTAAGTGGAGCAGTCCTTGTTCAAGGGTAGCTTTACGATAGGCCTCGATGGGGTGGCGCTCGCTGGCGATAAACATCAGGCAGTAGCTCATGATGAGTCCGTGAAAAAATCCGAATCCGAGGCCAAGGAAGACCGCAGACGGAAAGCTTAATGAGTTCATCACATTCATGAGGAGGAAATACAGTACCCCAAATACAATACCAGCGATACTGTGAATGAGCGTGCCAAGTATTGCCGCGCGATCGACCGTGCCGGTGAAAAAACTACCCAGTGCAATGACCATATCCACTCGTTGACTGTAAGCGTGACTGACGGTGCGCATGAACAGGTTCATCGCAAAAGAGCCAATCAAGCCACAGATGGCGCCTAAAATGATAACAGTCAAATTACTCATAGTTTATAAACATACTACTTTAGCACAGCTTATCGATGGGTAAAGTTAATGAAGTTAAAAAATTGTTCGTTGCGGATAGGGATTTGTAGCGACTGGCTTTACGCCAGGATTCTCAAGGCAGTCCTGTATGGGCGGTGGCTTTGCGGGCACTGTTATCTCGCGCAGAGGCGCAGAGTTTTTTTGGCGATGGCTTTAGGCTCTGCGGCTCTTGGGAGGGATGACCTCCGTGTCGTCCGGCACCGATGCGATATTCGCTGACATGACTAACCGCTCACAAAATCTTGGATTTTTATGTGATTTCTAAAGCACTGGCGGTCGACACGGAGGTCGACCCTCCCCAACAGATTCGCCCTCCCCGACAAAATCACGGGATCAACCCGCTCGCTACGGATCGCGTAGCACTTTAGGCATTTGTAGCGACTGCCTTTACGTCAAGACCACTATCGTCACCGCAGATGACCCACACTTGAACGCGTACATGCTTGAGTACTGTTTTGTTGGCGCTGACGGTTTCTCAAAGTCACAGGTAGGTATTGACAGTGCAATCCGCCGCAATTTTTTTTTCAAAAAACGTTATATATAGTACCACAATTACCATTGACATGTCCGTGGGCATTTTTATTTTTAAAATCTTTTATCGTAAAGATCGCTTCAAACATATATTAATCTATGCAAACTAAACACCTCACATTCGCAGCTCTTTTGAGTTGCATCACTACCTTGAGCTACGCCGAATATCAAATCGGCGATGTCGGCGCGGTTGCATTTGGTTTGGACGCTAGCGTGCTAGCTACCGACAATGTCACAATGGATAGTTCCGAGGATTCGGACAACATCTTATCTGTGTTGCCAACAGTGAACTTTAAGAGCGATGCGGGCGCCGCTTCGATCGAGGCCTACGTCGGTGTTGAGATGATTAGCTACGATGATTTAAGTGAAAATGACTCGGATGATTTCAAGTCCAACTTGAAAGTAACTTTCCCAGATGAGCTCAACGGCGAAAACTACTCGCTCGTATTCGAAGGTGGCTACAATGAGTTCACCAGCGCGCAATCCAGCCAAGGCGGTCAAGGCCGTGTGGTCAGCACTGAGGACCTTGATTTGAACCTCAACGGTCGTTACTACATTACTGAAGATATTACTTTACGTGCTGCAGCCGAGTATTTGGATACAGAAAGCAACACGACCGGTTTCGCTGATGTGGAAACCCTAACAGTCCCAGTCGCAGTCTACTACGACATTGACGAAGCACTCAGCGTCGGACTCGGCTACCGCAATCGTAGCTCAGAAGTGGGTAATCAAGTAGCATCTGCCAAAGCGGACAGCACCGACCATGCGTTTTTCGTTGGAGTTGAAAATCAGGTATCTGAAATCTGGGGCTACGAGCTGGAAATCGGCTTTCAACAGCGCGATTTTGACAATAACGCGACTTTCAGCGACGAAGACGGTCTGTTTGCTTCGTTGCTGGTCAATTGGCAAATCTCTGAGATGACCGAGATCGCTGCTGAGTTGAGCAACGAATATGGCACCACATTGGCCAATCAGTCGTCCGAAACCGCACGTGCGGCGCTGCAACTCAACCACACTTTTGACGAGCGCATCAGTGCCTCGCTCGGCATGAGCTACGACGAAACTGACTACATTCAAGCAGATGGGGCACGTGAGGACGAGACCTTTGCCTCGTTCCTGACTGTTGACTACAAATTGCTCGACGGTCAATGGATCCTACGTGGTACAGTCAGCTACGACGACAATAGCTCGGATGCAGCGTCAGCCAACTACGATGCACTGCGCGGCGGCATCAGCAGCATCTTTGTATTTTAATCCAGTTTAGAGCGCTTATATGCGACACTTTGTTTATTTCTACTTCCTGGGAGTTACCTTACTCCCAGGAAGTTTTCTTTTTGCCCAAGCGGGCGGGGCGGACAGCACTGAATCCTCGGTCTACCTGCTGTCGCCGGTGGATAAATTGGCGATTTCGGTCTACGGCCAGCCCGATCTGAGTAGTGAACAGCGCATTTCCGACGAGGGCACCGTGTCGATCCCACTATTGGGCGAGACCCGCATCGGCGGCATCACCGTCTCCAAAGCGCAGAAGCTGATCGAGGCGGCCTTAATCAAGCAACGCTATTTAGTCACGCCGGTCGTCACCATCAGCATCGAAGCATTCTCGCCCAAAGTGGTGACGGTGCTCGGTGAGGTTGAGGAACCCGGCTCGATTGCCATTCCGGAGGGCCGCAATGGTTTACCGATACAAGTCGCCATCGCTGAAGCGGGTGGCTTTACCGGCGCCGCGCAAAAGACCGAAGTGCAACTCAAGCGCGCGTCGCTACCTGGAGCGCGCCAAACCGGCGACTCCTTAGTGGTCAACGTCAGCAAGTTGCTCAACTCGAAGTCCAAGCAAAGCGAGTCGATTCTCGCTGGCCCCGACGACGTGATCTTTGTCCCGCGGCGGCTGTTTTAGCCGATCCCTCTGAGCCGAGTCACATGTGTATCGCGCAGCGCAGCGGTGTGCACATCCGCAGTGAGCGGAGTCTTGGCCTCGGCTTGCTTGCCGTTGTTTCTAACCTGGACAGCTCTATAAATTATCAACTTCACCTTCAATTGGTTTTTCTATTCACGAATACGACCAAGGGCGGTAGCGTGTACAATCACTTCCCCCAGATTTAACGACCACAGCCAGTAATTCCCGAGATATTATGCACACCTCAAAGTCTAACCCAGCGCCCGCCTCTGCCGATCAAAGCGCCGCGGAGTTCATTTCACTAGCCGATCTATTTCATATCATTCGCCAGCGCTGGATCCTAGCCTCCAGCGCCGCGTTGGTGCTCGCCGCACTGTTTGCGATTGTGTTACTCAACCAGACGCCGCAATACGAGGCTGAGGCCTCGTTGGTAGTCGATCTGCGTGCCGACAAAGTCGTCAACGTGCAGGAAGTGGTCGAAAATAGCGTGCAGAACAGCAGCTTGTTGGAATCGGCGATGAATACCCACATCGAGCGCCTCAAAAGCCGTAGCATGGCTGGTAGGGTGGTCGAATCACTGACCGAGGCACAGCAGGTCAAGTTAACCGAGGCCCTCACTGGGCCGCTCGAGGAGATTCCGCTCGAAGAACGGCCCGAGCTGCAAGGCCTGATCATCGGAGAAATGCTGACCATCTCCTGGTTACCAGATTCGCAGGTGCTGCGGGTGCGCGTCAAGCATGCCGAGCGCCACTTGGCCAAATTAGTCGCCGATCGCTACGTGCAGCTCTACATCAACTCGCAATCGGACCTACGCGGTCAGTCTAACGAGTTGGCGGTTGAGTTCCTCGATGCCCAGACCGTCGAGCTCAAGCAGCGCCTCGAGCAGGGGGAGGCCGCGCTACAGGCCTACCGTAGCGACAATGACCTAGTCACGGTCGAGCAAAGCCAGCAGATCGTCACCGAGCGCCTCAGCGACTTGAGCAAGGCAGTCACCGAGGCACGGGTCGAATTGGTTGGGGTAGAGAGCTACCGCAAGCAAATCACTGCGGCGGGGCAAGAGCTCGACCTGATCATGAATTTGCCCTTTATTGGCGGTAAGCTCAATGTCGCGCAGATTTACAATGAGCTGCAGCGCCTTAAAACCGAGCGGCAAGTACTCGCCGGGACCTATTTTGAGCGCCACCCGTTGATGGTGGAAAACTTCGCTGGGCAACAAGCCGTGACTGAGGCGCTGTGGATGGCGATCGGCCAAGGCAGCCAAGAATATTCGGTCGAGCAAGCCCGCTTGACTGAGCAACTCGCCAGCCTCGACGTCGAGCTCGACGCCGCCAAGCAGGAATCCCGCCGTCTCGAGAACCTCGCGATTGAGTACCGGGTGCTGTCACGCAAGGTCGAGGCGCAGCGCGATATTTTTGACCGCATCACTTCACGCTTTAATGAGACCAGCGTCTCGCAGCAGATTAACTCCACCACCATTCGCATCCTCGACCTCGCCGCCCTGCCGCGCGAGGCAGTGTGGCCGGATGTCAAAAAAATCGGCCTCGCCTCAGTATTACTGTTTGGCTTGGTGTTTGTCGGCCTGCCGTTCGGTATCGAGTTGTTGGATAATCGCTTGCGCAGCTTCGATGATATCGAGCGCTATGTCGGCAAGGCCATCCTCGGTGATATTCCGCAAAATAAGAACGACAGCGCCGAGGCGATGGCGCGGCTCAGCTCGTCCGACGACGTCACCGAGCGCGAATCGCTCGCGGCGATTTACGGGGCGCTGCGTCTCAGTCTCGGTACTTTTAATAAGCCGCTCAGTTTGGTCATTACTAGTTCGGTCCCTTCCGAAGGCAAGTCGATCGTGGCTGCCAATTTGGCTGCCACACTGGCCGGGCAGGGCTATAAGACGCTGGTGGTCGATTGCGACCTGCGCCGTCCCAGCCAGCACCGCTACCACAGTCTCGACAACCGCCTCGGCCTAATGGAGTGGCTGCGCAGTGATAGCCCGATTGCAGTGGATCTGATGGCCGATAGCCAGCTCGGCATTCGCGCACTCGGCGAGTCCGGCAAGCATTTTCTGCTCAGCTCCGGTGGCTCCACCACTCATGCCGGCAGCATTCTCGAAAATCCGCGCATGGATCAGCTGGTCTCGCGTCTCAAGCAGGAGTTTGACATTCTGATCTTCGATACCCCGCCGGTCGGCGTGTTCCACGATGCCGCCCTGGTCGGCGATTATGCCGACCACTGTGTGTTCGTCGCTCGCCAGAATGTGACCACTCGCCAGAAGACCCGCCACTCAGTCAATTTGATGGACCGCTCCCGCGCCAAGGTGCTCGGGGTGATTTTCAATGGCGTCACCAACCTGCGCGCCGCGGCTGGTGGCTCCGGCAGCTATGCCGGTAGCTACAGTGAGCGTTACCAGTATGGCTACGGCAAGGATGTAGGAAACTATCAGAAAGGATACGCCAAATAGGAGCCGCATCGCACTAAAACCAACTAGCGGTTCGGCGTTCAACAGCACCCGCGCGCCATGCCTAAGTTATAAAGCTTTATATTTTGTGGTTGAACTCATTTGACTCTCATCTGATGAAGCTTTATCTCGATAGCATTATCCCAATTAATTTAGAATTCGAGACACAGTTTGCACGCATTGAGTAGCTCTTGAATCAAGACCAGGACATTCCCATGGATTTAGTGGATACCTGCGTGGTTCGGCTTTCTTCATTATTTGCGCAGCGTATCGTTTAGACCGTTGATTCCAATTTCATTTTTGACGCTGCAATAACGAGCAGCCAACACGCAGATAAACCCTAGCAAATCTGAGGTGGGTCAGCAGCTGCAAACCGGGAAATATGTTAATCAGTCAGCGCGTGAAACTGTAAGCACAACGACTCGCCGACTCACCGCTCACTGACGCAAATCTCCACTACTACCTCCCACCTCGTCATCCCGCACAATATCTGTGATAAAATGCATTCTGTTACTAATCGATTTGGTAGATAATCTTTAATAATGAAATCGAACCAGCCACTATTTTTTGCCGCTCTAATTGTTTCTCTGAGTTTCATTTCTGTTTGGATCAATGCACCTTCAGTATATTTAGGGTCATCGGTGATTGCTCTGGCTTCACTTACTTTCTACAGGCAGCATCTGATCGATTACTTTATATTACGAATTAATGTAGAATATATAGTAGCCTTATTTTTGCTTCTCGGAATTTTATTATTTTCAGATGAAACTGCATACATTGCCAATTACAGGTTTCTACTCTTATTTATAGCTTCCACTATAATCGGAATAACATGGGGGCAACTTGCTGAGTTTGATTCAAAAACCTTTGTTAGGCTATTCACTGCACTTACCTTATTTTTTTCCATCTGGTCGATCATTTATCTGAAGTCGACAGATATATCACAATTTGTTCAAGTAAATGCCGCGGGCGATCTGTCGCGCAGTCCAAAAAATGCAATCGTAATTGCTGGCATCTTCAGATATACAAATGCCATCATGGATTTCATTCCATTTGCCGGATTATCGTTGGGTTTGATCCCACTTGTGTTTTTGAAGGGATTCGAAAAACTCGAAGCGAGTTCCCTCATTCTCTCTGCACTACTAGCTACATACGTGACAGTTTCCTTCGTTACAAGAGCGCCATTTCTTATCCTTACAGTCTCGGCACTTACTTTTATTTTCGTTGTGGTTCTGGCAAGTTATAGGATTTCAAAAATCAAATTGTTTATTGGGTTTCTATTCGTAGCCGTCATTATTTTTCTTGAACAAAAAAACGGACACTTTGATCTGATTATAGGTCGTATTTTTGAATCGAGCGACGTCAGTAATGGTCGCCTTGATATTTGGTCTGAAGCAATCTATGCAATCTTGCAAAACCCGCTTGGGGGTGGACGACAGGATCTGGTACATTCAAAGTGGGCTCATAATGGATTGCTTGATATATTATTAGACTACGGCCTTTTAGTCGGGTTTCTACTGGTACTACTTGAGTGCATCGTCCTGTATAAGTTATTTTATACCCTAATGAATAATCGTAATTTGAATAACCATGCATTAGCTATATTAAGTCTTTTCCATTTTAGCTGCCTTGGTTTCTGGCTGATTCAGCCGCATACATCACCTTCTGTAGTCTGGTATTTTGCATCAGTATTTGCCCTAAGTGCATATATAAAACCTACGGAGAAAGTGCGGGAAAGTGTGGCAGTGGATAGCTCAGCATTAAATCATCACTGATGAAAACGATTTACTACTATGTTGCATCCGATTCTATTTTAGAAATGAGCGACTCTCAGTTTTTAACGATTTTACCTGATTCTCGACGTCGTTTGATTTCGTTAATGTTGGAAGTGAAAAGACCTTTGATAGAAGTTCTCCCTAACAGGATAATGAAGTAAGAACAGTTTATGACACAGGCTCTGTCTGTGAATAATATTTCAGGTGCAGATTTTTCCTTACATTAAGAGTACACTATGTTAGAGTTCTTTTTTAAACGTATTCACAAGCATTCAGGCTTTAAACGTTATTTCAAAAATACAACGTGGCTTTTGGGCGGTCAGATTTTCCGGATGGGGTTAGGGCTGTTTGTTTCTGTGGCCGTGGCTCGCCATTTAGGGCCAGGGGATTTCGGGCTTTATAACTACGTTTTGTCGATTGTTCTGCTTGTTGGCGTTGTTGGCCAATTGGGCCTGCAGCAACTGGCGAAGCGCGAATTAGTTGAGTCACCTGAGCGGCACGATGAAATTATGGGCACATGCTTCGTGCTTAATCTACTAGCTGGTGTCACGATTTATGCGGTTATGCTCATCTTTGTGGCTACGCAGACGGACCGGAGTCTAGTTCTAGGGCTATTTGCGCTTCTTGGTAGCTCCTTGCTGCTTTCACCGCTCAGCTGTATTGAACTCTGGTTTCAGTCTCAGTTACGCTCGGACCTTTCGGTATTGGCCACCAGTATTTCGCTTGCGCTCTTTGCGGGGCTTAAAGTGCATGCGATCATTAAAGGTGCCGGACTGATTACGTTTGGGTATTTATTTATCTTCGAGGCTATTGTTTTGTGCCTGCTGCAGGTTTATTTCTACCGCAAGCACTTCGGCTCGATTTTTCAATGGCAAATACGTTGGCCCACTGCTCTGAGTTTTTTGCACAAATCCTGGCCTTTGATTCTATCCGGACTAGCCGTCACTGTGTACATGCGGATTGATCAAATTATGCTAGGGGCGATGCTGAACGAGAAAATCGTTGGGGAGTATTCTGTGGCAGTTCGGATTAGCGCATTGTGGTATTTTATCCCAAGCATGCTCGCAACATCGCTTTTTCCTGCAATTTTAAATGCCCGCAAGCATAGTGTCGCGCTTTATGAAAAGCGCTTGCAGGCCTATTTTGATCTGAATGCTGGCTTAGCTTATGTGATCTGCTTGCCACTATCTTTAGCCGCCCCATGGGTTGTAGCGATTTTGTTTGGGGCGGAGTATGCTGCTGCTGCCCCGATCCTAGCGATCCATACTTGGAGTAGTTTATTTGTATTTTTAGGTGTCGCACGCGGTCAGTATTTAGTAGCCGAGCAAATGTTTAAATTTTCAATGTATTGCACGGTTACAGGCGCTTTTGTGAATATATTTCTAAACTATTATCTAATTCCAATTTTTGGAGGGCCTGGAGCTGCGATTGCCACTTTATCTTCGCAGATATTATCAGCATTCATTTCCTCGTTTGCGTGGAAAGGTACACGTAACGCGGGTCTTATGCAGCTTGCATCTGCATTCCTCTTTTTTAGGCTACGATCGATCTATCATTCGTCTTCAAAGTCATGATACCTTACCAATGTAAATCTCCAGTTCTTTTTTTAGTTTTCAACCGACCTGACGTTACAAAGCGGGTATTTGAGGCAATTCGCCAAGCAAGACCCTCCAAGCTGTACGTCGCCGCAGATGGTCCGCGCCTTGGTCGCCAAGGTGAGGTGGAGTGTTGCCAGCAGGTCCGTGAGATTGCAACTGCGGTAGACTGGGATTGTGAGGTTAAAACATATTTCCGCGATAAAAATCTCGGCTGCGGAAAGGCTGTCAGTCTAGCAATTACTTGGTTTTTTGAGAATGTAGAGGAAGGTATTATCCTTGAAGATGATTGTTTGCCTGATCATTCATTTTTTAGGTTTTGTGACGAATTGCTCGTAAGCTATAGAGATGATGATCGGATCCAACACATTGGAGGAACTAATCCTTTAAATCAGAATGTAGTCTCATCAAACTATTATTACTCGAAGTATAATAGGATTTGGGGATGGGCAACTTGGGCTAAATCTTGGAATCACTTTGATTTAGAATTAGTCAATTGGCCCGCATTAAAAGAGAGCGATCTATTATACGAATGTTTTGGCGCTGAGGAGGCTGATTATTGGTCTGATGTTTTTGATACATGCTATGCGGGAGAAATTGATACATGGGACTATCAATGGTTTTTATCGCGTCTATGCATCGGAATGGGAATCATGCCAGGGTGTAACCTAGTGAGCAATATCGGCTTCGGGGATGGTGCGACTCACACAATCGACCCGTCGAATGTATTGGGAAAGATGCAAACTCAAAAAATACATTTCCCTTTGGTTAAGCCCTCATCCTACGTACCTGACTTTAAGCATGATAGTGCGTGGGGTGATGAATTGATATCTAGTTCAAAAAGAAAATTGATTGTACGTATTAAACGTGCGTTGAAGAAAATGCATTATAAATTAAGAAAATGAGAGCTGCATTGCGAAATATTTACGAAACATTATGCGACTCAATCCGATACATGCGTTCGACGCCGATAGGAGGCGCTAAACAGCATGGCATAATACATCTGCAAGGTGACATAATACGGATGTATCATATTATTGAGAAGGGCTTGGCTATGCCTGAGTTTCGACCTCGATTTGGTGAGGACATTATAGCTGAGTTAATAAAGCGCGTTGATACATGGAAAAGCCTTACTAAGGACTTTGAAAATATTCATTTTTGTGCTGCTTGCGAGGCCCTGAAAAATTATTATTGGCGTCATACACAACTAAACATAGACGTATCTGATCTATTACCTAGTGAATATCTAAAGCTGCCTCAGGACAAAAGTGTCAGCGGAGTTAGGTCAGTTGTTGGAGTTGATGATACTTGGTTCGAGGGTTTCAAAAAAGTAGTTACCTCTCGCTCTAGTGTTCGAGATTTTGACACATCACGGCCACCTGAACGTGAATTAATTAGATCTGCGGTTGATTTGTCAATACGCACACCCTCTGTATGTAATCGTCAAACTTGGAGAGTGCATTTCTATGAAGGTGAAATGTCTCAGTCTATCTTAAAACTTCAAAATGGTAATAGAGGTTTCGGTCATACTATACCAACAGTTTTAATAGTGACGTGTGACATGAGATATTTCATTGGCTCGATTGAACGTAATCAGCCATGGGTTGATGGTGGCATGTTTTCGATGAGTCTCTTGTTAGCATTGCATTCTCATGGCTTAGGAGCAGTAAGTTTAAACTGGGCCGTTCTAAATTCGGATGATAAAAAAATGCGCAAGACAGCAAATATTCCTGATTTTGAAAGAATTATTATGCTTGTTGGGTGTGGTTACCCGCGGATTCCGTCATTAACCCCTGTTTCAGTGCGCGATAGTGTTGATAGTTTTATCAACTGGCATGACTAGTCTTTGATTATATGAAAGTTGGCATCTTAACATTTCACGAAGTCTTTAACCCTGGAGCTTTTTGGCAGGCTATTGGGACCCAGACTCTAATGCGTGGTCTAGGGCACGAAGCATATGTTATTAATTACAATCCTCCCGGGCACCGTTACTCCACATGGATGCATATTCGTGCTTTGTCATATCGTTTGCCTTTTCGTCTGCGGTTGGTTCTGCAAGCAAGGGGGAAAGACATTGCATTTGCGAAGGACCGAGAGAAATACATGTATTTATCGCGGCATTTTAAGAATCATGCAGAATTAGAACAAGAGCGGTTCGATGCGATTTTGATTGGTGCGGATATTGTATGGGATTTTCAGATGCCTGCTTTAGGCCAAGATCCAGTTTATTTTGGCCATTTTTTAAATACAAAGCGGCTTATTTCCTTCTGCCCTAGTGTTGGTCCTTGTGATCTCAGCAAAGAAATCCCTGCATATGTAGAAGAAGGCTTAAGGCGATTCCATGGGCTTTCAGTAAGAGATGCTAAAACGCAAGAGTTGGTGAAAAAAGTAATAGATGTGGAGTCACCCATTTTGTGTGACCCAGCTTTTCATTTGAATGTGACTAACTTACTTAAAGAGCTTGAGACAGATGAGCAACCTGAGCGACCTTATCTCTTAGTATACCTAATTAACCAGTTTTGTGATGATGCTTTCATCGCTGAAATCAAAGCCTTTGCGCGTGAGCGAAAGCTACGCATTATTTCAACTTTATATTCGAACACTTGGGCTGACGAAGATCGAGTTGCACATGGGCCAATGGAATGGTTGCGATTAATCGCAGATGCTGATTGTATCGTTACGAATACTTTTCATGGCGCTGTCTTCTCAATTATGCTTAAGAAGAATTTCGTAGTAAAATACACACCGCTAATACAGAGCAAAACCGAGGGTATGTTAGTCTCTTTAGGTTTGCAGGAAAGAGTCGTTGGCTTAAATGGAAGTATATCGGATATCCTAACGGAACGGTGCGATTATCATAGTGTTTCTGCTAAAGTTACTGATATGAAAAAAATAGCTGAAAACTTCTTGAGTGAGCATTTGAATTCGCTGCCCAAAATATGAGAGTATTACATGTTGCGACAAGCGATTCCGCAGGTGGAGCCTCGATTGCAATGCTGCGCTTACATGAAAAGATGCTTCAGAAGGGGGTAGATTCTATTGTTCTGAGTCACCAATCGGATGGAAACGTAGAAAAATCTCAACTGATCAGTAGGGGGTTGCGATTCCATTATTTAAAACTACTTGAAAAAGTGGTAAAAAGAATTCCGAAGTTACAAAAAGACGATACGCTCTTTCTCAATACGATAAACATTTTACCAACTGAGTTACTAAGACGCATAGATGAGATTAATCCTGACATTGTGCATCTGCATTGGGTCGGTAGTGGGGTCTTAAGGATTGAGGATTTGCCCAAGATCAAGCAACCAATTGTCTGGACTTTACATGACATGTGGCCGTTTTGCGGCAGTGAACATTATAGTCTTGGAGCCTCAGAACGTTGGAAAAAAGCATATTCAGAAGAGTCTAGGCCAATTGACGCTCGTGGGATTGATTTGACACGCTGGGTGTGGAAACGTAAGTTTCGAGCATGGTCGTCAGTCGCTCTGACTACAGTTTCTCCATCTGCATGGATGCAGGAGTGCGCTTCTAGTTCAAGTTTATGGAGAGATAATCGACTAGTAAAACACAGATGTATATATAATGGTTTAGACACAAGCGTGTTTAAGCCGATCGAACAATCTCATGCTCGCTTAGGGCTGCATTCCGCTAGCGATCTACCTATTTTGTTATTCGGGGCGCAAGCACTTGATCATTACGTTAAAGGAGGAGACCTATTGCGTAGTGCATTAAAATTAGCTCATGCGCGCGGATTGAAGTTTCAATTATTGACCTTTGGAAGTGGGGAACTAGAGCCTATCATAGGTGTTCCAATAACCCATGTGGGCCGAATCGACACCCCTCTTAGACTAGCTGATCTATATAACGCAGCTGACATTATGCTTGTTCCTTCCCGATCGGAATCCTTCGGACAAGTCGCTAGCGAAGCGCTCGCCTGTGGTACCCCGGTGCTCTGTTTTGATACTTCTGGGTTGAAAGACATAGTAGAGCATAAAGTATGTGGGTATCGTTCGGAATGCTTCTCCGTGGAAGATTTCGTAACAGGCCTAGAGTGGTTACTCAATTGTGAAGATAAAGAACCTTTACGCAGAGCAGCGCGACAGTGCGCACTCAGAAAATTTCAAATTATAGAAATGGCAGAGGCGCACATAGATTTGTATAATCAGCTCGCAGTTAAAAACCAAGAAACTTAGCGACGCACTAATATCAGTTCAAGTTGCTACATTGTTTTGACGCGGTATTTCAATGGCTGTTGTTAACATAAATTCTAAGTGTTCCAGCATAACCTAACAAAAACTCAATCCTCGACCTTTGATCTAGCCCTGGATTTTGGACAAAGGATTCCGTTATTTTCGTAGGTGGCAGCGACTAACTCAGCGCCACACTTCCACTTTCTGCTAGGAAAAAAATCAGATGCTTAAGTCTCTCCCCAAAAAAGTGTACAAGAAAGCGACTAGAGTGTTCATTGGAGTATTCTCACGCAGAGCTAGATTCAGAGCTCGATTTGGTCGTAACCATAACGATATTACGATCATTTCGAATAACTGCATCGCAGGGTTCCTTTATAAGGATTTTGATATTCCTTATAACTTACCTACGGTAGGCTTACAGTTCACTCAGGAAGGTTTTGTGCGTTTTATCGTGATTTTGCGAGTTACACTAAGCTTCCTATTACCGAACATCCCGATCCTTCAGAAATCGAATTTGGCAGCCTGGGTATGGATAAAATCAATTTCCCTGTAGGCAAGCTTGGGGACTTAACCCTTTTCCTTCAGCACTATAAGAGTGTAGATGAGGCCGCAAGCGTTTGGGCGAGGAGGGCAGAGAGAATAAATGGTTCGAAGTTGCTCTTTATTTTTCATGGTGTGTGACAATACGGACTCATCGGTTATTAGAGAATTTCAGCCTTTACCGCTCTGTAACAGTCTTGCTCTCACCCTTGTTGAGCGCCAAGATTTACCATCTAGCTTTCCTTTACTCTGTGGCAAGGAACCGTGGTATTCGAGAAATCCGAATTCGGGTAATCCTTACTACTGGCGGTTTGACTATATTAAGTGGATCAAAGACTGCCTAGGAAAGTAACTTGCAGAACAAAACGTTGCACTCCGCGCGGAGGAACCGCGTGAGTGAGATCGACGATCACAGAGAAATGAAGAATAAAAAGGGCAAGCTATAACCAAATGGTACAAGGTTTTTCCATGGCTTTTCCTCATATCCCACGTTATTTCAGTGCTTACGTTTTGGTTGGCTCAGTTCTCTTCTTGTCTACCTTAAAAGCGTTAGTTGTTATCACGCACAGAACTTACGTGTGAACTAGCTTACTGCTCCTGCCAACTATGCGAAATCACACTCTACCTCAAATGTCTCTACCGCATTCAGACGACACAAAACTGTTCATGAGCTTTGTCGTGGTAAACCTAAATTCAGGGACCCACCTCAAGGATACAGTTAATAATCTGCTTTCTCAAACTTGTAAGCGTTTTGAAATAGTCATTAAGGATGGCGGATCGATAGACGGTTCAACAGATTTCTTAAAGGAGTGGGATGAGCCCAGAATCAAATTCGTAGTTTGTGGGGATTCCGGCATCTATAACGCAATGAACCAAGCAGTTTCACACTGTGATGGTGATTTCTTGTGGTTTGTTAATGCTGGAGATCGTCTTTCCAATACCGATACACTAAACGTGGTATACCGTCATGCACTTCAGAGCAAGAGTCCCAAGTCTTCGACGCTTCTATATGGAGACTGTTTTTTTGAAGATCGTGGTTATGTCCGATTTGGACCTAAAAGAATCAGCGAATTCTTCATTTTCCGCACTCACATTAACCATCAGGCACAAATATGGCCACGATCAGCGTTCCCAAAAGATGGATTTGATCTCAATTATCAAGTCTGCGCAGACTATGAGTTTTTCGCTCGATCTCTATTACAAGGGCGATTCGGCAGCGAAAGAGTGATCGGGCTAGAGATAAATTATGCAGGCGGTGGATACTCGGAAACATCAATCGCTCATTCTTTAATCGAAAAAGAACGCAGACTCATACAAAAGAAGTATTTTTCAAAATCTAAATACCTAACCTATCGCTTCCTGTCTTCTTTAGTCCACGTTTCAAAACACTGTGTCGAACACAACTTCTTAATGTCACGAATCTACATGAAAAAGAACCCGTTCAAAAAATCTAGAGAATCAATATGATTACTATAAAAGAGCTGAAATCCCTAGCAAATATAGCGCGCAGTCGCGCGATATTCCCTCACCAGCATCCCAAGCATACTTAACACTATTTGCAAACTCCATCGCCTCAACAGGGGCACACATGTCTAAATACAACATAGGAAATCGGGCTGTCAGATCATTTAAGAGGGATTCAAATTAACCTCCACCCAAACGACGCGTCAACATCGACACAACTGCACCAATCACTTATGAGCCTGAAGCTTAAGAAGTTAACTTTTTTCATTCGACGCGCGATGCTAGACATCATCGCACCCAATCGATTCAGAGTATCCGAAGGTTACAATCCATCTGGCATTAAATCAGGCAATCAGATGCCGTATCTGCTCGATTATACAACCGAGGGAATGGTTGATTACTACGATTTAAGTATCGATGAAAACGGCATTATCATGATGTCACACTATGTAGACCATCAGAGTGATGAAACTCACTATTACTCTCCTGTCAAAATCGCTCACTATGCATTAGGTGCCTATAATGACTATTTAAAAAACAAGAGCGATGAAAGTCTTCGCATGTTCCAAACACATCTAGATTGGCTAGTAAAGAATTCAACGACAGAAAGCCTTGGTCGTGTTTGGCGAGTGCCATCGACGAATCCTAAATACGAATTGGAGATGAATTACATAAGCGCCATTTCTCAAGGACTGGTGCTTTCCGTTCTAGCTCGCGGTTATTCCGAAAGTGGACGTGAGGATCTTTTACTTGCTGGAGAAGAAGGATTAAAATCGCTTACGGTTTCAGTGGAAGACGGCGGCTTACTGGCTTTAAGCAAATGGGGGCACAGCTTTGAGGAGTATCCTTGCCTGCCTTATAGTCATGTAATGAACGGCTTCGCTTTCTGCTTAACTGGATTGGATGACTTCCATCGCCTCACTGGTTCCGAGGAGGCGAAGCGACTTTTCGATCTCGGGCTGAATACATTCAGCAAGATGGCTGATGTTTGGTTCGATGGTTGTTGGGCTCGTTATGATTTACGCGATCTCTATAGAGAAGAGTTACCCAACCTCGCGACACGTCACTATCAATACTTGCATGCGGATCAGATGATCGGGCTTTATCGCATAACGGGTGATGTTTTTTATCTTAGCTTATCGAAGAAGTTCCTGCGCCAAGCCTGGAACCCAGTCGGCTTCTCCCGAGCCTACTACTTTAAACTTCGTAAATTCCTCTAAAATCACCTTAAAATGGAAGTTCTAGCCAAGCCCGCGTTCTCAAATCGACACACTGACCCGGGAAATGCGAATCTTTATTCTGAATTAGCGAACCAAGGCGTCAAAGTTCAAGAGTGGTCGTTTTCCCGCATTCTCTTTGGGAAATATGACATCGTGCACATCCACTGGCCTGACAATATCCTAAAAACTAAGTTCTGGTTTGTTGCGCTCGCAAAGTTAATACTTTTGTCTTTCGCATTAGTTTGGATTCGTCACTTTCGACGACGTAAAGTTGTTTGGACTGCGCATAATATAGAATCCCATGAGGGACGACACCCGAAAATCGAGAAATCATTTTGGGCTATCTTGAGCAAACATCTAGATGGTGTTACAGTTCATGAAGAAGGCATTGCGGATCGTCTAATTGCGTTGCGACCACAGTTGAAATCAGTGAAGGTGGAGGTAATTCCGTTAGCTCACTTCAAAGGGCAATATCCCAGTGGTATTTCAAGGGAAGACGCGCGGAAGCAATTGGGGCTGAAAAACGATGAATTTGTTTTTGGCTTTCTTGGACAGATACGACCATATAAAAATGTTGAGAGTTTGATCCGAGCTTTCCGAGAGTTACCAGATGGCAATCGTTTAATCGTCGCGGGGAATACCATCGACGCAACAATCAGAGAATCCTTAGTCAATCTGTCTACGAAAAACACTCGAATCGATTTACGTTTTGGATTTGTTGACGATGCGGACTTACAGGTTTTCTATCGGGCATTCGACTTAGTTGTTTTGCCATTTTCTCAGATCACGAATTCTGGCAGTGCACTTCTGGCACTTTCGTTTGATTGCCCAGTGCTCATTGCAAACTCACCGACACTACAAGGAATGCAGGCTGAATTTGGTGAACAATATGTATCCTTCTTTGACGGCACTCTAGATGAACACTCCTTGAAGCAAGCAGCAATGAGAACTGCTGGCTCAAAAAGAAATCAATTCGACCTAAGCCGTCGGGACATCACGACAGTGGCCAAGAAGACGTTTGAGTTCTATAATCAGGTATTAGAGCAGTAGGTTAGTTCATTCCGCGTATTTGCCTTTACATCTTATGACTAAAGAACTCATCAGCATCATTATACCGATCCACAATGGCGAGAGCTTCGTTCGTCGCACTCTGGCCACCCTACAAAATCAGACCTGCCAAAACTGGGAAGCACTCTTTGTCGACGATTGCTCCGAAGATGCAACCGTTCAGATACTCAAGTCATTCGATGATGCTCGAATTCGTATTATCCAGTTAGAAGTGAATGCTGGACCAGCTATAGCCAGAAACCGAGCAATTGAAGCTTCGACTGGTCGCTACATTGCTTTTCTGGATAGTGATGATGTGTGGACACCTGACAAACTTGAGAAACAGGTGGCATTTATGCAGAATGAGGGACATGCCTTCACCTACCATTGGCACCAGAAGGTAAACGAAGACTTGTCATTTATTCGACTATTCAAACCGGAAGACTCTCTCACATTTCGCAAGCTTCTGCGATACAATCCACTGCACACCTCCTCAGTCGTCTATGACGGCCAAACTTTGGGTAAAATCTACATGCCTGAAATTCGAAAGAGGCAAGACTACGGGCTATGGTTTCGCTTAGTGGAAAAATGCGAGGGCCACTGTTTACCAGAAGTGCTTAGTTCTTACGTTCAACGAATAGGATCTGTTTCACATAATAAACTCAGTCTCTTCAAATATAACTGGCAACTATACAGAGAGGTGCAAGGTTTCTCAATTCCACTGAGCTTGTATTGTCTATCATGGGCGGTTTTTTCTAAGTTACTTAAAATCAAATAGACTCCTTAGAAGCCAGTTGTTGCAGGCAAATAATAAACGGTAGCGAGCGGGTTGACCCCGCGATTCCCTTAATCTGAGCAGCAGAGCCAAAGCCATCGCCCCCCAAAAAATCAGCGCCTCAGCGCCTCTGCGCGAGAGCAAAGTGCCAATAGGAGCAGGGTTTCACACGGAGTCACGGAGACACGGAGCTTGGATTTTGTGGCTACGTGGTACGGGTCTTTGAGCACAGTGCTAACAGGTGCAGGTTTCACACGGAGGCACGGAGGCACGGAGCTTAGGTACTGTTCTGCGTCGTGTGGGTCTTTGAGCACAATGCTAACAGGTGCTGGGTTTCACACGGAGTCACGGAGACACGGAGCTTGGGTTTTGTGCTGCGTCGTGTGGGTCTTTGAGCACAATGCTAACAGGTGCTGGGTTTCACACGGAGGCACGGAGACACGGAGCTTGGGTTTTGTGGCTGCGTCGTGTG
>Ga0302125_10000598_pt1 | contig 19505 bp, 12 predicted proteins | sample CB4_surface_MG_FD_203111 | JGI IMG/M metagenome (GOLD analysis project Ga0302125, IMG submission 203111) | Marine microbial communities from Western Arctic Ocean, Canada - CB4_surface | ecosystem: Environmental > Aquatic > Marine > Oceanic | place: Canada: Western Arctic Ocean | collected... | reverse complement strand
AAGACCTTCGACGCACTTAAAAATCAAGAAGTGTCTGACGCGAAGAATATACTCAAAGCTCACGAGGACTTGACCGCCGCCGACCAAGAAAACGTGGGTAAATTTCAAGACGTCATTGCCTTCCTACGTAATCAAGTCGAGAAGCAGGAGAAGCACGTTTAATCGAGGGTCTCGCTCCTCCGTGACCGCCTCGGCTCTGGATGCGGGTGGAAGGTGCGTCCCTGGATTTACCTACCTATCTTAACTGGTTTGAGCTTCCAAATATGCTTGGCGTATTCGCTGATAGTGCGGTCTGAAGAGAACTTGCCCACGCGGGCGGTGTTCATGATGGCCATCTTCGCCCAGCGCTTTTTATCGCTGAAGGCTTTATCCACAGCTTCCTGTGCACGCACGTAGTCGGCATAGTCGGCGAGGCAGAGATAGGGGTCGCCCCCCTCGAGCCAGCTGCTACAAAGCGGTGCAAAGGCATCTTGCTCGCCAGATGCGAAATAATCCGACCGTAACCAATCGATGACTGCTTTGAGCTCCCAGTTACTATTATAATAGTCGTAGGGGTTGTAGCCCTTCTCACGGATGGCGTCGACTTGCTCGACGGTGTTGCCGAAGATGAAGATGTTGTCTTCACCGACTTCTTCCCCGATCTCCACGTTCGCGCCATCGAGCGTGCCTATAGTGAGCGCACCGTTAAGGGCGAGCTTCATGTTGCCCGTGCCCGAAGCTTCTTTACCAGCGGTCGAAATTTGCTCGGAGAGGTCGGCTGCGGGAATCATCTTCTCCGCCATCGTGATGCGGTAGTTCTGGGGGAAGACGATCTTGATCTTACCGTTGATACGGGGATCATTATTTACCTTCTCACCAACTTTGTTGATTGCACGGATAATGTTTTTAGCGAGTGCGTAGCCCGGAGCTGCCTTGGCGCCAAAGATAAAGACACGAGGATTCATCTCGTAGTCTGGGTCGTTGAGCAGCCGGCGATAGAGTGTCAAGATATGCAGCAGATTGAGATGCTGGCGCTTGTACTCATGTAGACGCTTAATTTGCACATCGAAGAGCGCATCAGGGCTGATCACGGTGCCAGAATCTTCTAGCACGAAATCAGCAAACGCTTGCTTGTTCGCAAATTTGATATCCATGAAACGCTTTTGGAATTTGGCATCGTCGGCAAACTTGGCTATAGCCTGAAGCTTATCGAGATCCTTCGGCCAATCCTCGCCAACCTTCTCTGTGACCAACTCGCTAAGGCCAGGATTACAAGCGAGCAACCAACGACGTGGCGTGATACCGTTTGTCATGTTGATCAACTTGTTTGGATACAAGTCGTGGAAGGTTGAGAAGAGATTCTTCTTCAATAAATCGGTATGGAGTGCGGCGACCCCATTGACCTTGGTCGAACCAACTACCGAAAGGTAGGCCATGCGTACCATTTTCGGATGGCCTTCTTCGATGATAGAGAGCTCTGACTTCTTGGCGTCGTCACCAGGCCACTTAGCTTCGACCTCGTCTTGGAGGAAGCGTGCGTTGATCTCGTAGATAATCTCAAGATGGCGGGGCAGCACTTTCTCAAAGAGAGGCACGCTCCACTTCTCAAGAGCTTCGGGAAGAAGTGTATGATTCGTATAGTTACAAACACCGCGAGTGATCGCCCAAGCAGCATCCCACTCGTGGCCATAATCGTCGATCAGCAGGCGCATGAGCTCAGGTATGGCGATCGCAGGATGCGTATCATTGAGCTGCAACGCATTGTAGTCGGCAAACTCTGACCATACGCTATGGTTCGCGTGGAAGCGGCGGATGATGTCCTTTAGAGAGCAAGTAACGAAGAAGTATTGCTGAATGAGACGAAGCTCCTTACCGTTTTCGGTAGAGTCATTCGGGTAAAGCACTTTAGAGATGGTCTCACCCATCGCCTTTTCACGAACAGCTTCGACGTAGCCACCATCGTTGAAAATATCGAGGTCAAACTCGTGCGTGGACTTCGAGTCCCAAAGCCGCAGGAAGTTGACCGTCTCTCCACCATAGCCAACGATACCGATATCGTAAGGTACGCCTTCGATCGTTTTGAAGTCGACCCACTCAGGTTTGAAGACGCCCTTGCTATCCATCTGATGCTCGACGCGCCCAAAGAGCTGTACTTTTTGTGCAAATTTCGGGCGCATAACTTCCCAGGGACAGCCTTTTTCCATCCACACATCGGGGTGTTCAATTTGGTGCCCGTCTTTAAACTCTTGGCGAAAGAGACCATATTCATAGTGAATACCATAGCCGATTGCAGGCAGATCTAGCGTGGCTAAGGAATCAAGGAAGCAGGCAGCAAGGCGACCTAAGCCACCATTACCGAGTCCCATGTCCGCCTCTTCGTCGGCGATTTGCGTAAAGTCTTGCCCAAGCTCGGTCAGTGCGTCGCGTGTTTGCTCGAAGAGGCCGGCGTTGTGCAAATTATTTACAAGCAGACGACCCATCAAATACTCTAGGCTCAAGTAGTAGGCGCGGCGCACCTTCTTCTTATTGTGCACTGATTGCGTCTTCATGAAGCGATCCAACAAGCGGTCGCGCACTGCGGAACAGGTAGCCGTCCACCACTCGTCATTGGTCGCACTCTCTGGATGCCGAGCAAGTGTGTAACGTAAGTGGTTTAGAATCGAGGTCTTCATCGAATCTTTGCTGTTATCCACCTCAAAACGAAAAGCTTTGGCTCCAGCTTTTGCGGTAGCGGCTTTTGTTGTGGCAGATTTTTTTGGCTTTCTAGCAGTTGTTGTCATGTGGCTGTGTTAATTTAAAAATATGTTTCCTTGTTCATGCGGCAGCAAAGAACACGCACTGCATAGGCTTTTACTAATAATATGGAAGTAGAAAACAAAAAAGCTACGTTTGCGGTAAAATGATATCTTTCTTTTCGGGAAAAATTTCCACCGATGCTAAATTCAACAGTTTAATAAGGGTCTACTGGTTAATACTCTTCGCGATTGCTTATTGGCCATATGATATCGAGATACTTAGCGCCAGAGCTTACTTAGACCAGCCAACCTCATTTGCAGTCGCAAGCAAGGAGGCAAGCCGGGCTAGGGAGCTTCAACACAAGGAAGCAAGGCAGCATCTTTCATGCCGTGAATGATCTTCTTGTCGGCGGGGCAAAGGGTGGCTAAAATACCCTGTAGGTTCGCCTCCTTATCCGACTCATCGACAAAGTAGTAGGGGCAGAGTCGCAGGCGACCTTCCATTTGATGAAGACTGCCGTCGTCCCTGTAGACGGGGTGGCGCAGCCGCTTCGGTTTTTCGTAGGTCTGCAAAATATGTAGCGAGGTGTCCGCCATCGTGATCGCTTTCTGGATCGCACTCTCCCAGTCAGCACGAGACGAGTCGCTGCCCAGCGTGACACTGCGAGCGCCCCATGCACTTTCGTGGAAACCGCTGATTTTAATAATCAGATTGCGCTCTTTCTTGCTCGCCTCAATCAACTGCGACCAATCCGTCATCGGCTTACCGCCAATAAGCGGCGCGTCAAGTACGGCATTCGGCGGCAGTTCGACTGGGTCTATGACCCAGGTCTGTGGGATGACTTTGGCCAGTGCTTTGTAGGACTGTTTCGAGAGGTTCTCGCGCCAGAAGTCTTCGAGGATGTGGTGATGGAAGAGCGCGAGGTTAAGCTTCTCCTCTTGGAAGGGGCGCATCGGCGGAGTCAAACGGACTTGCGCCGCTTCGCCCGCTTTAAGTAAAAAGTTCGCTATCGAGACATTCGCCAAATCAAAGAGCTCCCAGAAGCGGTAAATCACATCCACCTTTTGTGGATCTCCATCGATGCCAACGCAGATGTCCTCGCCTAAGGGCATGACATCGTCTGGATGGAAGACGTGGACGCGCTTGCCGAGCTGTCGAAGTTGAGAGGCCAACCACTCCATCTCAGGGCGGTAAGTTGCCGCCTCATCACTGACGAGAATTGCGATATAAGGTGCCTGCTGGTTGGGCGCTCGTTGTGCCAGCACAGTGTAGAATGCATCGATCATGTCTTGCGAACCCGACCCGACTAATGAATCGCCATGCACCTCGGCATAGAGACGATTGAGAAATGCCGTCAGGCCAATACCGCCGGGAACGGAATCGATCTCGGTCATGGCAAACCCGTCTTCCGTAAGCAAAAGGTCGGGCCGTATCACCACGGGCATGGCGCCGCGTAGTGCCTTTGCCCTCGCGTGCTGAATAAGTGCCTCAGGCTTACCACGATCCAGATAGGCCGCCACCCAAGGTGCTTTAAGTGGTCGATTACGGAGCAAGTTCTTTCCCTCAGCCGAACGCAGATAGAGTGTTTCCTGCGCCTTGTAAAATTCGTAGCAAGCCTGCCCAATCTGTTCGATCTGTTTTATCTGCGCAGAACTAAGGGGGAAGGCCTCGGGCGAGTAGCGCCAGGTCTTGTTCTCGAATAGGCTCTGATCAGAAAACGCGCGAACAGCCTCTTGGTGGCTAAGGCTTCTTGGATTTGCTGGAGACTCACTCATTAGCAAATTCTCGATCGGCGGCGGCTTTTCTTGAAGTGGGCCCACCCGCACGCAGCCAGGCGTGGACGAAGGGGTCGAGCGCGCCATCCATGACGGCCTGAACATTCCCCGTTTCGACGCCAGTGCGTAGGTCCTTGACCATCTGGTAAGGCTGGAAGACGTAGGAGCGTATCTGGTTGCCCCAAGAGATCTCGCCCTTTTCGCCGTAGAATTTCTCCATCTCACTGCGCTTCTCATCCTCCAATTTCTCATAAAGGCGTGCCTTTAGTGTCTTCATCGCGGTGGCTTTGTTTTTGATCTGCGAGCGCTCGTTTTGGCAGGTCACTACGATGCCACTCGATAGGTGGGTGAGGCGCACGGCAGACTCGGTCCGGTTAACGTGCTGGCCGCCCTTGCCACTGGCGCGGTACACGTCAGTGCGGATATCGGCCTCGTCGATCTCAATATCGATGTCGTCTTCAATTTCTGCAATCACATCCACGGAAGAAAACGAAGTATGCCGGCGCGCATTGGAGTCAAACGGGCTGATACGAACGAGGCGATGCACGCCACGCTCTGCTTTGGCATATCCGAAAGCATTGGCGCCTTCGATCCGTATAGTCGCTGAACTGACACCAGTCTCTTCCCCGGGCTGAATATCTAGGACTTCCGTTTTAAAACCTGCCTGCTCTGCCCAGCGCGTATACATGCGTAGTAACATATCTGCCCAATCGCAACTCTCGGTGCCTCCCGCTCCCGAGTTAACAGTTAGGAAGGCATTACAAGAGTCGTGGGGGCCACTGAGGAAAGAAGCCAGCTCTAGCTGGTCTAGCTTCGGCTGCAAGCGCCCCAGTGTATCGATGATTTCTTGTTGATAGGCTTCACCCTCTGGGTCTTCGCCCATTTCATCGACGAGTTCGAGCATAGCTTTCAAGTCGTCCACCTCCCCCCTAAAGGCGCTGGATGGATTAATTATGTTTTTTAGACGATTCGCCTCGGCGATCACCGTTTGCGCAGCCGCTTGGTCGTCCCAAAAGCTACCCTCAGACATCTGCGCTTCGAGGACCTCGATACGTTCTTTCTTGGCATCTCCGTCAAAGATACCTCCATATATGGCCTGCGCGGCGAGTCATCTCCTCCATTTGCGAACGGACTTCAGGTGTGATCAAATTCATATCCCAGAGTGCAACAAAGCCCGCCGAATATTAAAGATAAAAATGAACCTCTCACTTTTCGATTATCACCTGCCCAGCGAACTGATCGCGCAAGAACCGGCCGCCGTGCGCGATGCCTCTCGCCTCATGGTGGTGGACCGTAAGACACGCTCGGTCACTCATGCCCAATTTTCCGAGATAGGACAATACCTACCCACTTGCCCGCGCTTTTTTCGTAACAACGCCGCCGTACTGAAGGCGCGCATATTCGGGCAACGCTCCACTGGCGGCAAGGTCGAGTGCCTACTGCTCCAACCTGCTGAAGATGCACTGACTTGGTGGTGCTTACTAAAACCAGGCAAAAAAACTTTCACTTCTGGTAGCTTTGAAATGGCGGGGGAATACACCGCACAGGTGCTCGAAGTGGGCAAGAACGGTAACTACCGAGTCCGTTTCCACCCTGAGCGCGATGAGTCCATCACCGACCTCTCGGAGCGGCTAGGGATCCTCCCACTTCCGCCCTACATTGAGCGTACTGATGACGACCCAAGGCGCGACAATGACAATAAGCGTTACCAGACCGTCTATGCTGACTTCGATAAACGTATCGCGGTGGCCGCACCGACCGCGGGACTGCACTTCACGCCCGAGCTAATCGCCGAGCTGGAAAATGGCGGAGCCCGCTTTCACGACCTCACACTGCAAGTCGGCATCGGCACCTTTCACCCCATCCAAGTCGAGAATATTGAAGACCACAACATACACCGCGAATGGTATGAAATTCCAGCCAGCGCATTCGCCGAGCTAAAGAAGCCCGAAGCCGGCGCGCGCATCGCCGTCGGCACGACCTCCGTTCGCTCGATCGAAGACGCCATGCGCCGCACGCAACTTTCTCCTGAGACTTGCATCACGCCCTCAGGCTCTGTGCAAGCTGAGGCCGATATCTACATCTACCCACCCAGTGAATTTGCCGCCATCGACGGTATGATCACCAATTTCCATCTGCCAAAATCGACTCTGCTTTGTCTTGTCTCCTCCTTTCTGACACCTGGCAGCGAAGAGGGCATCCAATGGCTCAATGAACTTTACGCCGAAGCCATTGACCAAAAATATCGCTTTTACAGCTATGGCGACGCCATGCTCGTTCTGTAAGCTCATTTCATATGGTAGATCTCTCCTATACAGAGATCATACAACGCTCAAGGTGCCCATGGGACACTATCACGTCGAGCCACTCGTAAGAAAAAGTTCAATTACGGAACATCTTTAGGTGTAAGAAAGCCGCGCGAGACCCATAACTTTCTTTCTCAATTAATTTAAGAAATAAAAAAGCCCGCTGTCACCAGCGGGCTTGATTTAAATTTTACTCAACCTTAAGTCTAAAAAAGCCACACTCAGCCTCATTTGTATCCACCCGGAATTCGACTCTCTCATAATCACTATCGATCCCAGACTGATCTATACCGTCTGATGATAATTTGCTTTCTATATCATCCACTGGCATGTAGGAGAAGGTTCCGTCAGAGCATTCGACTACAACTGATGCCCCATCTGGCGTCAGGCTTGGTTTCAGCCGAACGAATTCAAAAACGAAATCCGTACCGTCCATGGAAGAATCACCAGTTACAGTCGGCTCATCGGAAATATTTAAAGGTCCTGTATTTAATAAAATCTCTGCAATGTTTGATACGCCATCAGCATCGGCATCGTCGGATGCAGATGATAAACTCGGGTCGAAGACTCCAAGGGCTGCCATTTTCTGGGCAACAAAGCCGTCTGCAGATGAGGTCGAAAACTGCCCGTAGTATCTGCTATCCGTCAGCACTGAAGTTACTGCATCAATCAAAGAGACTGAATTAAGCGCGCTAATTTCCGTATCAGTTGCTTCTACACCGAGGAGAGTTGTAATTAATATAACGATTAAGGTGTCTTCAGCCGGACGATTAGGAATACTGTAATAATGCAAGCTTGTTAGGGGGAATCCAGATACTCCTTGAAAGCCACTCAGATCGTTATCCAAGGCAAACTGAGTCGCATAGCTAGTCGTATTACCGCTATAGCCGGGAACTACAAAAACGCCATCATCGTCAATTGAAGTTGTGCCACCAGTGAGGATGTTGTAAAGATTACGTAGACTTGAAGGAGTCGGTGAGATCCCAGAGTGTTTATTTTTAAACAACTGAGTGACGAAGCCTAAACTATTATTTAAAACGGCAAAGCGCGACTCGTATTCAGGCCACAGCGATGCAGTCAAAGTATCGGCGCTGGTTGCACCAGTGCCTCCATTAGTTAGTGTGTTCTTGGCTGCTTCAAGTTCGGAGGCATCCGGATATTCCCCGGTCATCGTTAAATAGATGAGCGAAGCGATGGTGGCAGTTTGCAAATTATCCGACTGAAGCAGGGCTGCAAGCAATGCCGCTCGTGACTCTATGGTTCCGTCAAGGACAGCAAGAGCCGTAGCAAGCTCATCGACTGTCGGGGCACGACTGACCAAGCGGCTGTAAATATCCGCTACAAAATCCCGATCGCGAAGAAGCGGATTGGGTGCATTCACATTGACGGTAATTGTGCCAGCCGATGCGATATTACCCACAGAATCATAAGCTCTAGCAAAGACGCTAGATGGCCCCACAGTCGCAAACGAGTAGGTCAAGGAATATGGACCGACAGTATCATCCTCATCCTGTAGCCTCTCGCCATCCACAAACCATTCAACCCGACCGACGCCGATCGATGCAGATGCAGATGCGGTGAAGGTGAGGGATTCCCCTTGCACTAAAGTCTGATCCCCTACGGGACTGGTGAGGGAAACTGTCAAGTCAGAGGCTAGAACCGTCACGGTGATTACAGATGAATCCACTATATTTCCAAAATTATCAGTTCCACGCGCAAGCACTTGATATTCGCCAACCGTATCAAATAACCGCTTAAATTCATAAGGTCCCGCTTCATCCAGTTCCTCTTCGTTGTTACTAACAACCCACGCAACTGAAGTCACCCCGGGAGTTGCATCCGCAGTAGCTACAAATGTCACATCCTCTCCCTCGAACACAGTCACGTCTGCAGCTGGGCTATTGATGATCACACTAAGGTCATTCAATGGTGTCACATTAAATGGTATAGAGTTTGATCGAGAAGACTGCCCATTGAAGGCAGTCGCTACTGCATATATAGAACCTGGTCCTTGTTGGTCAAAAGTATGGACAAAACGATACACCGTTTGGCCATCAATGACAACCGAACTGGCGAGCCCGAGTGATGATTCAGTAGAATTCGAATCAAAAAACTCGACCGTATTTATAGATTGAGTCGATGTAACCTCCGCAATAATAACATCTGAATCACCTTGTTCGATGTCGCCCACTCCCTCGCGAATTATAGTAATCTCTATCGGCTCGTAGGGCACAATTGAGAAACTCAAGCCCTCAGAAGTGCCAACTTCACCTTGTTTGTCAGTGACTTGAGCATAAGCAATATAGTCACCTGGTGCCGGACTACCGCGCCCCGGTCCTGGGTAGTCTGTGTTCGGGATATCAATTACCCCTGCTAATGGGTCAAGATTCCCCGTTCCCGGCGTTACGTCTTCGCCGTTAACAAATAACTTGTAAGACGCTAATTCTGAATTGGCTTTGAAAAATTGGGCTGCGATCGGAATCATGCCATTTTGTCCTGGATTCGACAGATCATCCATGATTGCGACGCCTGGGGCGACCAACGGAGTATCTATGAATACACCCGTAACCGTATTAATTTGGTAAAAAGTGGTGACTTCTACAGGCAGGTCAGTCACGCGACCGTTGGCCACAGTAATACCCGAGACAGCGATGGTGGTGCCGTATGCGTCAGACGAAGTAAGTGTTACGCTGCGGCCATTACGCGGGTAGTAACCCTGCCCCTCATTGATCAAAGTGAGCCGATAGGTGACGTCGTAGCCGACCACCCCAACGCCTGTCACAGTACGGGGCAAGCTTTGTGTCTGAAAGAAGCTAAAGGACGCTGCTGAAAAGACCTCATTGATGAAACCTGGCGTCGGAGTTATCATGACAGCCACTGGTTCCGATAATGCATCAGATATGAGTATGGGGCGCTCTACTATGGTTGTTTCTTGATCATCATCTAAAACAGTAAAGCGGAGATCATAAAAACCAGGGAAGTCAATACGCTGTGAAGAGGAGAAATTATAGACTCCATTGCTGCTTGCTACGTTAATTGTTACTGTCTCAACAACACTGGCACCTGCGATTCTGGCCGTCACGCTTGCAAATTTATTTGTGCTCACGCGAACGCTGGCAAAAACATCGCCGATTTCTATGGCGTCCATCGGAATACCCTCCGCAGGAAAAAGAATTTCAATTATTGGTTTTACTGTAAAAGCCACATTAGCAATTCCCGCGTCTATGCTGCCTTGAGCGTTGGTTTGATAGGCTACAACTTCCAATTGAATGTCACCCCCACCCACTTCACGATCATTCGGGTTAAAACCCAGATTCACATCGGCCGTGTAGGTTTCGGTCCCTGTTTCACTATTAGTTGAAAGAAGCATCATATTAGCAACGATTATCTGCGTCAACGGGGCAGGTGGGTTGATCCATCGCACGAACACTACATCAGTTGTTTCGCCCGGTTGAGGTGTTACATTAGCGACCACTGTGAATTTTGAGTCAGTGCCTTGAAATGTTGCATTAGCAATCGGTGAAACAATGTTGACGGCAGGTATTGATGGTGCGGTAAGAGCGGAAAGAATAGTGATCCTGATCAAGGCAGACCCCGTGCCCGCAGAATTGGTCGCCGAAATGCTCACATCGGCAATTGCGTCGACTGTTGGCGTGCCCGAAATTGTACCCGTAGTGGTGTCCAATGTTAATCCACCAATGGCAGAAAGGCCAATCTCAGAAAAACTGTCGGGAGCGCTAGAAACAGGAATCGTCCAAGAGAACGACTCGCCGACTCGACCTGTAAATTCGAGGCCGACAGGAATCTCTGGCGTCGGATTTGAAACTGTTAAGACTAAAATCTTGCTGTCAGTTCCGTCCGCATTTGTTGCATCCAGGCGTATGTTGTATTCACCCGTTTCAGTCGGCACCCCACTGAGAGTTGCACCGGTTCGGGTGATTCCACTCGGCAAGTCGCTGCTGGTGCCATACAAAATGGCGTCATTGCTAAGCGTGGTAATAGTGTAAGAAAAAGCTTGGTCAATAGTAGCGCTGGCTGTGAGTGGACTATCAATCTCTGGGACGGCAGCATTGGCCGTAAGTGAGGTCATTAATATACCGACCAGCAGATAGATGGGGTGGATGAGGGAGAAATTAAACGCTTTCATAAGCTTTGGATGGGAGGATATGATAAATAATTATACCGTACAGGAATAACGAATCAGCTTTTGCTTTTCGTAGAATATGCAGTGGCTTTGGTTGCTTGTGCTGAGGATTCTTGAAGGACTGACTGTGCTTCTTTTGTCAATGAGTTGATGTCAACCACTCGAAGAATCAGTTCTTTAGGTGCACTTATACCGTCAGAGTTAAATACTTGGAGCTGAAGAGTGTGCTCCTTTTTTGAAACGGGCGTTCCGCGTAGAAACGCGCCCTCTCGTTTCAACCAAAAAGGCAGACCTGAAACACTAAAGCCGATGGGTTGACCAGACGCTTTGATCTCATACTCAAAAGGCGTGCCAAACTCCAATCGCAGTAGCGACGGTGCCTCAATCGTCGGCACCTCGCTTTGCAAACTCAGCGAGCTGAATATGAAGGATGCGGCGCAAGTCGAATGCATTAAGAACTTTAAAGATTTTCGCATATTATAAGAGTCCTAGACTGAGTATTTTAGGTCAAATTACTCAGATGTAGTTTCAATACCCCGATTCACGCTGCCCGAAGGAGTCACAATGGTAGGATTCTGGAAGAGCGAGTTAGCATTGATATTGCGATAATTTTGACGCGCGGGGGAACCTCCAGGGCTGACCAAGTTTGCGGTGACGAAGATGAGTAGATTTCGTTTTTGACGAGTTTCTCCCTCTCCTCGAAAGATGCGACCGAGGCCAGGAATATCACCGAGGATAGGAATCTTATCATTTACGCTTCGCACTTCATCGCGCGTGAGACCACCCATGACGACGGTAGCACCATCGAATACTGTTACTTCAGTCGAAATTTCCCGAACCGAAAATATTGGTTGATAAAAGCCCGCTGGCACTGTCACGGTAGTAGAACCAGTAATTGCGACGCTGGGGCCGCCATACTCGACAAAGCCCTCAAATTCCGTAACCCGTGGTTCGAGGATCAGGCTGATCGTATCATCGTTCTCTACATTAGGCGTGACCGACATTTCGACACCTACATTGCGGGTAACAAAATCTTGGGGCGTGCCCGCAGTGATGGAAATTGCGGCACTGCCGCCACTGCCGCCAGTGCTACCGCCGCTGCCGCTAGAGGACGCGGTAGACTCAATGTCACCATAACTTTCTGGATAGCGCAGTTCCTGGGCGACCGTTATGCTGGCACGCTTACCGGAGAGGACGGTGACCTTGGGTGCACTCATCAAATCGCTGCCACTTTTACTAGCTAAAGCGCGGAGAGCAAAATCTACACTATAACCGTCAACGGTCCAGCCTGTCGCAGTAAACAAACTTTGAGCGCTGGAAGCCAAATTAATAGCACTCCGGAGAGACGGTGCCGGATTTGCCGCGAGCACCTCGCCGTCAACTGTAATTGCAGATTGAGAAGTAGAGATACCGAAGGTGTCGTTCAAAGTACGATTACCTGATGTAACTTGACGGTCATAGGAAACTGCCTGCTTACCGTTCTTGTCTAAAACTGGAAGTCCACCCGGCTGGAATAAAGCATTTGCCCCCTGTGAAGCCGTCCAATCGAAACTAAGCTCTTCTAAATCTCCTTGTGAGACCTCGAGGAATTTGGCTTCGATCTCAACTTGCTTCACTTCGTTGTAGTTACGAAGAATCGTCCGCATACGCTCTAAATTACGGCGTGTTTGAGTCACGATCAGTTGCTCACCATCAAAAGCAAGGCTCGCACCGGACTGATCAAAGTTTACACCCGCACTTTGGAAGAAGTTTTGCAGAGCTTCGACTTCATCATTTTGTGAGGGGCCGGAGAAGCCGCCGCTTGAAGGAGTCGCAAATGGATCTACGGGGCCGGAAGAACTACCGCCACCATCGCGGAAACCGGTGAGGCGAATTACAGTGGCGCGAGAGATGGGGAAAAATTCGGTAACTGTAGTCGAGCTACCACCAAGGCTGTCGCTTGGTTGAATCGTGACTGCATCGCCACCCACATCGTAAGCGAAGTTCACCTGTTGAGTGACGAATTGGAGGATACGATCCAAATTCAGATTACGTAAGCTGATGTTAACTCGCGGGTTGGAATCGTTTGAATTGAAGAGGGGTATTATATTCACGCCGATACGCTCTGGGTCGTATTCAACCGACAGCTCTGACAGCGTCTCGACCACACGGGTCAGTTCCATGCCAGAGAAATTAACCTGTGGGATAACGATAGCATTAAGTTTGTCCTGAATACGGCCACCTTCGTCGACTTCAGCTACATTTGTAGCAGAGATGTCGAAGACTTTGGGACGCTCCCATTGTTGGTCGACTTCGGTAAACATTTGCTCGCGGGTCTTGTAGTGGTTTTGTTTGTGAATACCGCCAAGGATTTCCGCTATCTTAGTTTGGATGAGTTTAGCTTCGGTGTTGTTGGTATCGCGGGCTTCGACTTCCTTAAACGTAGCGGAAGCACCATCATAATCACCATTCAAGTATTGAGCACGACCACGTGCGATCAAATCGCGGATAATCCTACTCTGATCAATATATTCTGGGCTGATTTCGTTAATATCGAGATCATACGGATCGGAGATTTGCTCATCCAACTCTCGGGCTAATTTTCGTGACAAGTAAGAATTGCCTCCAGCAGCGCGATATTCATCGATCTTTGCTTCGGCGACCTTAGGGTTACCGGCATCAGCAATGGCACGAGCTTCTTGGAGCAATATTTCGGCCTTGGCCCGTTCTAGGTCTTCAAGTTTGTCCGCCGTTGCGGTGTTCAGCGTAAGGTTGGCACTGGCGGCGTTGAGCAAATTGGAGGCATCGCTGTAAGCGCCGAGCTTAGCCAGTTGCCTCGCATCAGCGATGGCATCTTTGGCGGCGGTAATTTTGGCATCCTGATCAGCAGCCGCTTTACCCACGGCTGCATCCGCCTCGGTTGCAAACGCGTGCGGGAGATCCTGCGATGTTTTCAAGCCCAACCTCTTCCTTATTATTGATTGTGTTGATGACTTCGAAGTATTCGTAGTGGATGGCGTGCCTATGGCAGACTCAACATCCTGATTGGTCGCTTGACCGTAAACTCGACTACCGCTGCGGTCGAGATCGCGATTAATTGAGGCGAGAAGGCGCTGAACATTCTCATCCCTGGGAGCGATCTTGATTAATTCTTCGGCCTTTTCCTTGGCTTGATCCAGGTTCCCAGAGTCGCGAGCACGGAGCGTGTCTGCCATTAGGCGAATCTTATCTGATGCACTTTGAGCCTCAACCAAGTGAGGCGTGACAAGTGAGGTGGTGACCATTATCCCCACTATAATTAGTGCGGAGAGGCGCATGCGAGCTGCGAGGTATTTTTTCATAATTTTAGATGATAAATAATTGTGCTATAAAGTCTGTTAATAAATTTTCAAGGGGGTGGGAATTAGAACATATCGAAGATGCTCTCTGCCTCTTCGGGGGCGTTATTTTCTGGCTTCGTAATTTGGGGAATTAAGGAGTGATCCCCCTCACGAGCCTTTAAAGTCCGCGCTTCTCCTTCTTCTACATCTGATGATGATTTGATAACTTTTATTGAAGATTCTTCAAGGCTAATTTCCAGCAGTGTGTAATGTCCCATCGGGCCTTCAAACTCAGACGCTGCTTCCGCCAATTCGATGTTGAAGCTAGCATCTTCATCGGAACGAATAACGACCGTGAAACCAGAATCGTAGCGGCGCTCTCCGTGGATGAGCACAACCTCTTCTCCTGAACGCTGGTCGAGAATGGTAGCTCTGGCGATTTTTTTAATATTATTATCTTTGTCGCGAAGGCGTTCGATATCGAAGCTAAGAAGCTTAAATTCTGCATCGGGCTTTTCGTCGCCAGGCCGCACGCGAACTTGTTTTTGAGCTTCCTCGTTAAACATAAGCAGGAGTGTCTTGGAAGCGTCTAAGGGGTCTTCTTGCATGTAGCCCTCGATTTGAATGCGGTAAGGCTTTCGCTCAATCTCGGCTAAGTAGATGCCGAAGGGCGCTGGCGGCTCAGGCGGCTCCCAGCCTTCTTCAGAGAACTGCCCATTTTCATCAATGAATATCTTGGGCGGCGTGAACACATCATAACGCCACCCAGTCGATTGCTCGGAAGCTTCTGGCCAATTTACCTCGGCAGGGGTCGGTGAAGAAACTGTTTCAGGGCGGTAAGGGTTGTCCGCCAGCTGAACGTCTATCGGCGCGTTAAGAGAAGGGGCGGAACCCGACTTCTGCACGTAGAGAAGAACCCCACCCGCTAGAACGAGTACGGAGATGGTAAGCAAAAGTTTATCGTAAATCTTATTCATTCGGAATTAGACGTTGTCTCCTGCGGGTTCGGCCGGAAGGACGATCTCGATAAATTCGAGAACGACAGTAAATGTGGAAATGTTTTCTGAAATAACAGGCTTCTGCGCTTCTTCGGGAGCTCCTACTTCCGAATTAGATCCACCGCCAAAGACTCCAAAAAAAGCATCGAGGTTGTTGTTGGCAGGCACTTTCTCAGTCGTGCGACTACCTGAGGGGCGCTCGACCTCAATACTACGCACGACAATAGGGAGATCGAATTTAGCAAGATCGTTGAGTAATCCTCGGAGCGAGTCAGTGTAGCCTGTAAAGGTCAACCCAAAGGCAAGGGTGTCAATGGCACCGAGTACTTTTGCAGTGATTGCAGGGTTTATAGTAAAGCCTTCCGCGCTACCATTCCCTTCGGCTTTTAGCTCTAAGACCTCACGCTCAACAGAAACAATACTTTCTGGTTCGGCGCCATACAGCTTATCGAGCAAGTAGCTAAGGATTTGGCGTTGCTTATCGAGGACAAGGATCAGGTCTTCGTCGTCGAGCATCCTCGCTTCATCGAGGTATTGCTCAAAGCCAAATGCAAAGTCGTCTGGGACGACGATTACAGCTGGCTCGCCCCCTTTGTCAGTGTGCGCGGCGGCTTCACGCTGATACTCAGATATGAACTGCTGGATACCAGCCATGACGCCGATGCCATCGGTCGATGTAGTGATGCGAGCGCCCCGCTGCAAATCTTCGCGAATTCCCCTGAGTTCTGCTTCAAGCTTGGACACGTTTCCGGCGGAAGCTTCCACATTTTCTTTGGTGGGCGCAGGATCGGCAAAACGCATTTTGTTAAGCAGTGATTCAGCTGTAGTGATGTTTTGCTTTGCTTGATCAATTTTGCCAGACTCGGCATGTGCAAGGTAGACACCCGCAGCAAATGCCAAAATACAAACGACTACAATGATCGTGAAAGTGAGATTTTTCTTGATGAAAGCCATGGTATCTAGAGCGGTTTTGCGGTATCCACAACCAAGTTAATAGTGAAAGTTAATACATTGAGCCCGTTACGTAGATCGCTCCAATTGATATTCGGTGGCTTGGAAGATATTATAAATTTTGAATCTTCAAAACTAGACTGCATTCCCTTAATTCGACGGGATATGATCTCTTGATCAATGCTGCCAGTCCCGTCTGCAGTTTCTCTGACAAGCATTTGCCCTTCGACGACAACCTCGTAAGAAGCCTCGCCCCCATCGGGCATTTCACGCTGGACTTGTAGTGAGTCGAGCCAGACATCTTCGGCCTTTGTTAGGCTAGCTTGAAGCTCTGCTAAGAACTGTATCCAATTGGTCTTCGAATTGACGAGGCCTTCGACACGACGTATGGACTCGCTAATTTTTACGGCCTTATCAGCATTATCAAGAATTTGCGAATGGCGAGATTGTAAGGGAGCTACATGCGCTTGGGTGGCTTGAACCGCTTTTTCGTAAGCACTACCCAAGTCCTTATTTCCGACGAAAACTGGCCAAGGAGCAAGCGCCAAACATATCGCAGCCACCATAAGATAGAGCTTCTTCGAGCCAAACTCCATTTCACGCTGAACTTCGTCGGGCAGTAAATTAACGCCTGCGCTGTCAGCAACCATGTGCTGCGCGGCAGCTCCAATAATCTCGCTAATCTCTAAGCGAAGTGAGCTGGAATCTGAGGCAAGCCCATCAGCAAGAGTAACATTTTGTAGCGGATCAAAAAACTCAACGCCAACCTTTTGCGAAGTAGCCAGTTTCTCGGAGAGGCCCTCGAGTAATGCCCCGCGCCCGCTAAGGAGGATGCGCTTCGGTGCGGCGGCGCCCTTTTGGCGGCGGTAGTTGACAATCGAACGGGTGATCTCCTGCCCCATGCGGCGCATGAATGAGTCGGAGCAAGTGGTTAATAGCTTTGCCCCAGAATCGTCGTCAGAGTAGTCGAGCTCACCACTGAAAAATCTGTGTTTAACCTCTTCTGCCTTAGCGAAAGGCTTGCCGATGCTGTCCGCAATATTCTGTGTGAGCGAGTTACCGCCGAGCTGGATATTGCGAACGAAGAAGCCGTCAGGATTCTTGAAGAGTAAATTTGTGGAGCGTGCGCCAATGTTGATGAGTAGCACGTCTTCGTCTAAAGTGGGGTATGCAAATTGGATCGCATTGTAGTCGAGCACCGTAGCGGCGTTGATCGTATCGACTGAAAAACCTGCGCGCCCAACTTCGCCGCAGAACTCATCGATTGTATTCGACTTGCATGCAATAAAGAGCACTTCAGTCTCGACGCCATCATCCCCAACTACCTGGCTATCCCAGACAACTTCGTGGAGGGGATAGGGGATATTCTGTTGCGCTTCAAATGCAATAATCTGCGCCCGCTTGTTCTCTTCGACATGGGGAATACGGATTGTCTTAGTCAGGACTTGATTACCTGGAATGATAAAAGAGGCCTTGCCTGAAAACTTATGCTGATGGTGCAGCGCGACCAGTGCGACACCGACTGCACCTAACCAAGCATCGTCGTTGGAGTAGTCGTATTGCAGGCTTTCCGTTACGAGTTTCTCGATTTGAAGTGCGCCTCCACTAGAGGAAACCACCGCGGCGGTGATTCGGCTTGCACCACAATTGATGATAAGTTGCTTCGAGCTGCTCATGTAATAATTTCTTAAAGGTAGCGAATCAGTTAGATGGCATGTGAATTTGCGATTAATTGCGTGCCTCGCGACGGAGGAAAGCAGGCAATTGACTAGTTTGCCCAAGATCAATTCCGCCAACGAGATAAATCGGCATAAGGACGTGCTCGTTTTCAGCACCCTCCGACTCCGCTTTGGAAATAAAAGAATTCAGAACGTCCAGATTCGGAATGGTGCTACTCATGGCTGCTTTTTGCGGCTTCTGTGCTTCACCATTTACCGATACTTCTACATAGTAAAAATCAGGGTCTGTTTTTAACTGGTCACGCTCGACGATGAGACCTGGAAGGTAAAAATAGACGTTGTTATCGTCTCCTTTTTCCATGATTAAAATTTCGATTTCACTCGTATAATAATCGAAAGAGCGTGCCGAGGCTTCACGCGTGTATCCCAAGTAGGCCTTAACTTTAATCTTTTCAACGTAGTCCTTATCGCGCGCTTCCTTGGCGGAATTACCCTCACAAGAAAGCTCGATTTCCACCTGAATCCAATCATCGCGAAGCGAGTTGAAGTCGACGCGATCGACGCGGATATCCTCTTGCGCAGGCAGTATTAGCGATGCGGCCACAAAAGTGAGTATAGAGACAAAATATTTCTTCATGTTAATGGGGAGTAAACTGAATGACTGCTCTAGGCAGCTCGAAAGCTAAATTGGTATGTAATGACTGGAGTAAAGCAATCCCTTTTTGAGAGAAATTCATCTTTAAACCTAGCTTAAGGTGTACTCACGCCATTGGCTAGAATTAAAGGGCTCCTTTTCTGTAGAGCAGCTCGGTTGCTCCTAGTAATATCGAAGAAATTCGCTTGCAGAAATTGTCTTTTCAACGAACTTTAGTATGGTGAATACAATGCTCCCATTCAAGATTAGTGCGCTCATTTTTACACACAATGCACAAGGGCAACAGCTACTCATCAAACGCAAGAAAGCACCCAATCTCGGCTGCTGGAGCCCGATCGGCGGCAAGCTCGACATGCCAACTGGCGAATCTCCCTACGAGTGCGCCCGCCGCGAAACCGAGGAAGAGATTGGGCTCAGGCTCGACGATGGCGACCTTCATTGCTTTGGCTACATCTCAGAGAAGAGCTACGAGGGCGCGGGGCACTGGTTGATGTTTTTATTTGAGTGTAAAAAGGTGGTCAATGAACTGCCTGATGCGATCAATGAGGGCCATTTTAAATTTTTCGAGCGTGCCGCGATCGACGAACTGCCTATTCCTGAAACAGACCGCACCCTGCTCTGGCCATACTACGACCAGTACAAGGAGGGCTTCATTGGACTGCGAGCTAACTGCGATCCATTAGGGCAACTAGCGATCACTGAGGAACTGAAGATCTAAGGACACGGCATTGAGGGGCACTAGTTCCCAAAAAGAGTTTCGAGGCTACACGGATTTTGAGCTCTTAGTTTCGCGCTGAATCGCCTATCTAATCTGGCCATTCAGCACTTTGCAAATCGACCACCTCTCCGGCTCTGCCGGCAACTCCGTCCCCGTGGCCACAACCTGGACATCTTCGGGGCATGCGCGCCAAAAGCCTTGGCGGCGGATCGGATCGAGCTCGCCGAGCACATCGTCCGCCAGCAAGACAGGCACGAGCCCAAGC
>Ga0302125_10000597_pt1 | contig 19524 bp, 20 predicted proteins | sample CB4_surface_MG_FD_203111 | JGI IMG/M metagenome (GOLD analysis project Ga0302125, IMG submission 203111) | Marine microbial communities from Western Arctic Ocean, Canada - CB4_surface | ecosystem: Environmental > Aquatic > Marine > Oceanic | place: Canada: Western Arctic Ocean | collected... | reverse complement strand
CTAGCCATCTCAACAGCCTTCTCTTGGTACGTGTTCATCTGATTCATTTTATCAGGATTATCTTCAAGGTAGCTATTGAACCCACCCATATCTCCTTGATACCCTAAAGAACCAGCAATACGCTGCATAGCTTCAGGTCTGAATCCTTTAAACTGTGGGTTAAACTGCATTATCTTCTTTTCCTTGTGTTGTCATAAGACAAAGTATACTGCCTTACCATAAGTGTGTCAAGTAAATACTTAATCTGCTAGTGGGTTATCCAAAGCACGTTGTAACTTTGCCATAAGCCTGTCTTCTAAGTCTTTCATGTCTATGTCTTGTGAAGCCCGTAGTCTATCACGTTGGTTCTCAAAGCGTACATCTGCATCATCAATCATTGTACGTACTTTTGTTTCCGTGTCCCGTAGCTCTGCGCCAACAGTGTCTTCAATAGCTCTTACTGTATCTTCAATACGATCTGTCTGTTGTTCAATACGTAGGATATCATCCTTCAGACCGTTCTTAATATCACGAGAGTACTCTACACTTTCCTCTACCTTATCAGAGATACCTGACATCTTAGCGTCCATGATATCCATCTGTTGTTGGTACGCACCAAGGTCTAGTCCTGCTACTTCTTCAATCTTTTGATACAGTACAAAGCCACCGTACAAACCACCAACTACCGTAGATATGAAAGCAAAGATTGCAAAGATAGATGCGAAGGTAAACTTAAAACCACCTGCCTTGATCTCACGATCTGCAAGACCATCAATGTTATCTGCAACTTTGGTCAGGTCAGTCATTAGTTCTCAAATTCCATCTCAGTATTATTACCTACATCCTGTAGCTGACGTAACTGTTCCAGTTCTGCACGTAACATTTGTATTTCTAGTCTACGGTGCGTCATCTCTACTTGAAACAAGTCATCACAGTTTACACGAGTCTTAGGTTTATCCAGAGGTATAACGATACGTGCGTATATGCCTATGTCTTTACCTTTTGCGGTACGGTCATTGATGTTAGTCATTACACCAGTTACACCAAACTCTAAGTTAGTTGCACCACCTACCGCATTAGAACAATCTAAGTTACCTGCACGGAATCTATCTGATTGATAGTTCATAGGTGGGCTTGGTAGTTGTAGTGCAAGAGAACTACTCTCTGCTTTTACAACACCGTAGAAACTCATACACAAAAAGAAGATGCACAGACCAAAAACTATTATCTTGGGGATCATGGTTTTCCTCCATCTAGCCTCGAACATATACGAGAAGAGACTAGTGTATTAACACCACTTATCTTTTTGACCTTAGATGTTGTACACAAATATACAGCACGTCCTACATCTATTTTACGTAGATAAACATCAAAGTCTTTGCGCTCTTTATGTTCTATTTTTAGTATGCGATATGTAGTTGAGAATGGTACGTTAACCCACTCACTATCGAATACTTCTATTTGGTAATACTTAACGTCACTACGTGCATTGAACAGAGACATCTTTGTCTTCACTACCCCGGCAATATGTGACGGTCTTAGTTCTGGGTAGGCTGGTGTCATGTCATGTGCAGATAATGCAGATGCCCAGCCAAGTAGTACAAGAGTAGCTTTACTTAGCAATGCACTCTGCCTGAACGATGGCTGTATATGTACCACCTGTAAAGGGTTTACTTACGCCATAGGAAGCTGTAGAAGCTGTACTAAACCAAGTAGAACCTGCGACAGTAAGATCAAATACAGTAACGTTATCGTAGGTTACTTTGGCTGTGTCATACGCAGCCATACCTGCGTCAGATGTTTGCGACACAGAGGTTCCACCTGTCCATGCCACTGTATCTGTCAGTGTAGGAGACGAAGAGAATGAGTTAGGGTGTGTGATCTTAGCTTCATAGTAGTCTGCGATAGCTACATCGTACCGGATGATAGGTTCAATACCTCCATCTGCTGCAAGTGTGCTTAGCTTGTCGGCTGTAGGGTTTCCATACACACCACTTGTGTCCGTTTGAATTACACACTTGGCAGATACGTTACCTATAATATTTACTTCCGCAAGTACAGGCATAGCACACATAGATAGAATTAGTATTGGGTATTTCATAAGTATCCTCATTAGTTATACTGCATCTGCACCATCTTCTCGTGCAGTAATTGTTGCGCCAGATTATTCCTTAGAGCTTTCTTATTGTCGGGTAAGTTCGCATCGGCAAGGGAATTATTGTCTTGGTAGTATCCACCATTTATGGTAGAGTTATAATACATAGCTATGTTAGTTTGTAGATTGATCTGGTTTATAATGTCTGCTTGACCTGCAGTTTTCATCATGGTTAGTGCATTAGCAGAGGCAGTCAAACCCATCTCAAGTCTAGTTTCTTTTTCTTCTTCTTCATCGTCTACTATACGATTACCATCTTCATCGTATTTAAAACTACTGTCGTTGTCTAGTGCGTCAGCTACTGTGTCATCTTCTAAAGCGTCATAGACATCTACTTCTACTATAACTGGTACAGGTTTTACGTAACCGGGACAGGCAGAGCTAATCTGTGGGTCATAGCACTCATCTATTCTATAACTATATACTACCACAGCGTCCGTTATTTGTCCAGTTCCCTCAACTTCTATTGATCCGTTACCCCAGTTAGTTGCGGGACTGTTACCTATTGAGAAAGACTTGGTGATTGTGTTGCTTGGTACGCCTGACCAATCGTCTGTCTCTCTGAATGTGTAACCACTGCCGTTTGCATTAAGATTACCTACGTGTACCTTCATGGCGTCTTCGGTATTCTTTACGGTAGTGTATCTGTATATCAACCCGTTTATGTCTAGCCCAGTTACCGAAGGTAGTACTGCACCCATAGACCAGTTTAAACCATTGGCTGCTGCATTGCCTGTTGTACTATATGTGTATGGCTCAGAATAAGAGTACGAGGCCAAGGACACCAAGGACAGCACCAATACCAATTGTTGAATTGTCTTGTGCATTTAGTATACCTTTTATAATTCCTTCATCCATCTTAGGTGTAGGGTCTTCGTTAGCTTCCATCTCCCATGCAGTCTTGGCTGCTTGACCAATCAAACCATCTTTGGGACAGGGAGTACCTGCATCCATCATTGCCTGCCAGACATTCTGATCTTGACACATAACGGATACTGCAGCTACCTTCATGCCCATGTCGTACATAGTCTTGGCATTCTTTAGTCGAAGGCAGTTGTCTTCTGTATATACTTTACCTACTGAGATACCAAGTATCTGAGTTTGTACTGCACCTGCTACACCTATGGTGCAGAGATCACCATTACCAGAACTAATCTGTGGTGATATAGCTGACGGTGGTGGGCTACGAACCGTGGTATCCATGTTACCACTTGATGTTACTGTACTGGTTGAGTCCGTATAGATAGTATCATCTACTTGTGCATAGACCTCAGAGCCTATTAAGATACATACTAGTAGTGTTAAATAACGAATCACTTTTCAGCCTTTTCTCTCATTGCGTCCACTGCATCTCGAATAGCTTTTATGTTCTCATCAATACGCCCAAGCATTACTGCCTGTAGCTGTGCAGTCTTCTCTACTTCATTGATCCTTATCTCATGCCGTGCAATCTCACGGGCGTTAGTCTCAACGGTAGCGTCGAGAGTTGACATATACCAAACCAGCCCTACTGTTTGCACAGCAATGGCTAGGATGAATGTAGCGGGTACAGACTTAGACATATGCCAACTCTCTTGCTTCATTAGTTTACAACTTCCGCTTCTTCGACTTCCTCTGGCGCTTCAAGTGAAGTAGCCAAGCGTGCAACGAAGGCATCACGGCCCACTGCAAGTTGATCCATGTTGAAGCGAGCATTGTCCAGCTTACGGCCAAGATCGTTGACGTGGTTAAGCAGGACTTTCTGCTCGTCGGTCATGTCTTCAACAAGGTATTCGATGTCGTTGACTGTGATTGGTGTTTTGTCATTTTTAGCCATCACTAAGTCTCCTTTATGGTTAAAGTTAAGCTGCGATTGCAGCGTTGGCAGCGGTCATATCTTCTGTAGTCCAGTAGTCTTTAGCTACCATGATTTCCAGATGCTCGACATTGCGAGACACTGTGTCTGCCCAATCAGCGTCTTCCATGCCTTCTGGTTGACCAGCGTTAATTAGGTCAACTGAGTGACCCATTGCTGTGTAGTGCTGTGCGATTTCTTCTGTGGTTGGTGCGTCAGTCATAGTTATGCTCCTTCTAGGGCTGTGACTTTAGTTTCTAATGCTTCAATGCGGGTCATGGCTTCTTGCAGTGCCTTGACTGCTTTCATGTAGAGGATGGAATAGTTGACTTGTTTGGTAACAGTGCCAAGATCATTCATCTCTGCGTCTTGATCTGGGCTTTCATATACAAGACCACCCATGCCAGCGGCTTCAACTTCTTGAGCAATAACACCAAGCATATTAGGTGCGTCAAGACTATCAGCCTTCATGCTGTATTTACGAACGGTTAAGTTCTTAATGTCATCCCACTGTGATGAAGCATCAATGATGTTTTCTTTTAGCTTAACATCTGAGATAGAGCCATAGCTATTATTGCTATTAACCACGTTGCCATTAGAGAATATCTTGAGTCGAAAAACGCTAGGATCACCACACGTTAAAAAAGTTGAGGTAGTGTCATTTGGCGTAGCACCAGTAAATGATGCAGCTAGTAAATTAGGCGCAGTCGCAGAAGAGTTTCTAAACATCGCAGAGTTTGATGATGCGGATACTGCGTCAAAATTCCACGCTCCTTTATAATACCCTCTAGGATTACCATCCCCATCCGACAGCACGATGTTGTTGCTTGAGGTGCGGATGTCCAAGCCGCCTTGGTTGCCGTTGTACTTACCAATGATGGTGTTCTTTGAGCCTGTGGTAACTAACTCGCCAGACTGTTGACCAATAAAAGTATTTTGCGACCCACTGGTGTTTGAAAACGCACATTGGCTTCCAATAAAAGTATTCGCAGTACCTGTGGTATTATTATACCCAGCCTGTTGCCCAACTGCTGTGTTGTTGGAGGCGGTGGTGTTGGAGCCTAATGCAGAACTACCCAGTGCCGTGTTAGAAGCCCCAGTAGTGTTTACATCAAGAGCATCATGCCCAACAGATGTATTGTCATTTGCAGTAGTATTAAGGCTAAGAGTGTTATAACCAACGCCAACATTACGTGTGCCAGTGGTGTTTGAGGTAAGAGACTGATACCCAACTGCCGTGTTGTTGGAGGCGGTGGTGTTTGCAGATAATGCTGAGGTACCCAAGGCGACGTTTGACCCACCAGTAGTAATAGCATCGCCAGCTAGACCACCAATTAGGGTGTTGTTTATGCCAGTTGTTACTCCACTGCCTGCCGCAAAACCAACCGCAGTATTATAACTAACTGTTGCGGAAGTAAAGTTTTGTGACTCCAGTGCAGAAGCACCAATAGCTACGGTTCTTTGACCCTTAGTGTCTGCCGTTAGAGCCGCTGCACCTACCGCTGTGTTGTAATCTCCATTTGTAACCACACTGTCCAACGCAGTATCACCCAACGCCACGTTGCCTGTACCAACAGGATAGTTACCGTCCAGCTTGATTGTGCCGCCATCGACTGACAGGTTGCCAGCTACGGTAAGGCCGTCCGTTACGGCTGTGCCAGTTACGTCAATTCCGGTGGCGGTGGTGGCTAGTTTTTGTGAGCCGTTGTTGTATAGACGTGCCTCACCATTCTCTAAGCCCACCAACATATTATCGCCATCTGTATCAGCAATAACAAGCGTGTTTGATTTTATAGTAAGACTGCCAGTGCCAGCATCATTTATGTAACTATTAGACCCATCATGGTAAATCTGTAGGTCAGAGCCAGCGCCGAAGATGGCTTTGTCGTTGTCACCTAAAACAATATCACCAGTAGAAGTTACTGTACCAGTAAACGTAGGGTTAGCCAATGGCGCAGCACCTGACACTTCAGCGACACTAATAGTACCGTCAGCTAATGGATTACCATCTGATATAAAGTCGGCTAATGTTCTTGCTTTGGTCATGCGTCAGTTTCCTCTAACTTAATAAGATGTATGGCAGTACAACTGTACCACCTAAGATTGTTACAACGGCATCCCATACATCTGGTGTACCTCGCCCAGTGGCGTCATATAGTTCCTTACCTACAGCAGCTACGACACAAGCTACGATGGCTAGTAGGGGTGTAGAGTACAGGCACACTGTAGAGGCTATTGCTGCCCCTGCTAAGAAGTGTGCTTGCTTATCTATAGGTATGGTTTTCATTCAGCAGCTTGTGCAGCTAGGTGAGCAGCGTATGCGTCCTTAACTGCCTGTGTGTGTACCGCAGCGCAAATGGCCTGTACCTCTGCACTCTCACCTGTGATGTCATCGTTAGGTGCAACTACATGGCGGCTGAACGCACGGCTAATCTCAACATCGTCACGTTTGATAACCGTGGCTGTTCGCACTTGGATGTGCTTGTAGTCGCCACAAATCTCTATTTTGTCTTGGATAGTGCTTTCTGATAGTGCCATCTGTTTATCTCCTATGATGGTTGGACTGTCCAACCCAAAGCTATGCAGTGGGCGATTATGTGTTGTAGGTAAGATTTACAAGGTAAGTTTGTCCTGCTGCTACAGATACAATCCCAAAACTTCCTGAATTAATTAGTGTACCAAAAGAAGCAGTAGCATCTATTTTTATCAATGTAGGTACATTGCTTTGGAAGTTAGCTACTGCTCCAGAAGTACGATGCTTCTCGCCAGTACCGTTTGTAAAAGGAAGTGGTATTTTCAAAGCCCCGTTTTGAGAGGTTACACTAGCAAGGAATATATTTCCTGTAATTGAAACCACCTGACCTACTTTTGTGTATCTTAATGTCTGATAGTTGGTGTTCGTTGTTGCACTACCAGAAGTAGTAAAAGTCAGGTTCTGAATGTCAATATCGCCTTCCTCATAATCCTGCAACAAATTAGCCGCCCCAGTTCCGCCGAGGTAAACACCGCCTGAGAGGTAGAGGTCTTTGAAGCGACCAGATGGATTACCTAAGTCCGCAACCGCATCTGTTCCAGCCCCCGTTCCATTCGAAGGATTAATCTTTGGACTGTCTCCATCAAAGTTTAAGCCAACTCCAGTTCCATCGGGATTAGCAATATATAAAACATCGGTTGCAATAACCCCAATACTCCCCACCGTGGTGCCATCTTTTTGGAACACTGCAATGTCGCCATCAGAAGCTAATCGGTTGAGGTTTAGTGAGTAAGAACCTGACCTTGTAAATGCAGCTAGGCCACCCGCTCTTAACTCGTTACCCGCCGTTGTAGTGCTTGAACTCGTCTTACCCACAAGCAGGTTGCCTGACGAGTCGATGCGCATACGTTCTGAGGCGTTGGCGGTAAACATTAGAGCATCAGTAACGTGGGAGTATGTTAGGCCGCCTACGTTATTGTCTGAATCCCCAAATAAAACACCTTGTTCTTTTGTAGAAGGCGTGAGGAATTGCAAATAAGCGTGGGTGTCATCTTCAATCGTTACTAGACCTAATGATGCCGCACCGCCTGATTCTCCTGCGAAAATGTGGAGTTTATTCTCTGGCGTACTCGTCCCAATGCCCACATTGCCTGACGAGTCGATGCGCATACGTTCTGTGGCTGCTGTGCTAAACGTAGTGTAATTTGATACAGCATTGATCTGCATATATTCAGTCAACGTAGCATCAGATGCACCTTTTTTAAGTTTAAGAGACAGTGTTCCTGTCCTATGATCTGCACCGTTGCCTACGCTTTCAAACGAAATAAGCTCTCTTGTACCTAACCAAGATGCAGTGTTTTCTGAGTTAAGTGTAATTGAACTGCCAAGAGTAGCGGTGTTTGATAAATAGGTTGGATCAGACACGGACAATTTACCTGTTGGCGAACTCGTCCCAATGCCCACGTTGCCTGCGCTTGTGATGCGCATGGCTTCTGCTGCGTTTGTAAAAAACCTTTGTCCTAAACCTGCAACAGCATAAAAATCATAATAACCTGCACCACCACCAACTGCACTACTTTCACCAATAAAAAGTTTAGTTGCGCCAGACTCCTTAAAAGACATAAAGGGGGTTGTAGTATCCACAGTCAGCCCATCAGCCGTAATTGTGCCTGTTACGTCAATGCCTGTGGCTGTGGTGGCAAATTTAGAGGCATCGTTGTAATAAAGCTCAACAGCACCATCATTTTTAAATTTTGCCATTGCTTCAGCACCACTGCCAGAAGTAATCCAAACCCCTAAACCAGTAGTAGAATCAAGTCTTAACTGACCTGTACCTGAATCCGAAATAATACTCATACTGCCATCGTGGTAAATCTGCAAATCACTGCCAGCGCCGAAGATGGCCTTGTCGTTGTCACCGAAAGACAGGTTGCCAGTCATGGTATCGCCAGCTATATTCACAAACCGTGCATCAGACTGTGCTTCAGTGTAGTGATCAGCTAGTACGAATGTACCGTAAGCTACGAGGTCTACTATGTCATTTACCGCAGCACCTGAAGCAAGTGTTACACTTGTACCGTTGGTAGCAGTGAAGTCAGCAGGTGCTAGTTTTACACCGTTAAGGTACACATCTATGTAGCCAGCATCGTATGTTGCAGCAAAGACAGTTTGTCCTGCTGTAGCAGTATAAGTAACACGATCTGATGTACCATTAACTGATGAGCCAGCAGCTTGCCAGCCACCTGAACTGTAGACGTACATAATATTAGTTGTGCTGTTAAAGTACAAAGCACCAATAATAAGGGCAGCACCATCATTGTCTACTGTAGGTGCAGAAGACTTAGCGCCAAGGTATCTATCATCAAAGGAGTCGTATGATGCGGCAGCAGCCGTGGCGCTTGAGGCGGCAGCAGAAGCTGAGTTACCTGAATTTGTATTAGATGTCGCAGCGGCAGTAGCACTGTTAGCGGCTGCTGTAGCACTAGAAGCTGCAGCGGTAGCTGACCCTAGGATACCATCTACGTATACTTTAGTTGTGAGGTCAGCATTTACAGAAGGTGTGTATGTGCCAGTAATCTTATTGCTGCCCATAACTACAGCGCCTGTCATAGCACCACCAGCCAAAGGCAAAGACGTAGCCGTGACGTATGCTTTAGTAACGGCATCTTGATCCGCAGTTGGATTACCAAGACCAGTGATCTTGCTTGTACCCATAGCAATAGCACCCGACATGGTGCCACCAGCTAGGGGTAGTTTAGTAGCAATACTGTTTGTAATTGTAGTACTGAAGGAAGCATCGTCATTGATAGCTGCAGCTAATTCGTTTAATGTGTTAAGTGCTGCGGGAGAACTGTCTACAAGAGCAGCTACTTCTGTGTCCACGTAATTTTTTGTGGCTGCATCTTGTGCATTAGACGGATCAGTTACGTTGGCAATAGTTGTGCCTGTAACATCCAGTGTACCGTTGACTGTAAGGTTATTAAGTGTAGAAGTACCAGACGATGCAGTAATATTACCAGTGACGTTGCCTGTGATATTACCAACAACATTGCCTTCGACATTACCAGCTACGTTACCTGTAAGTGGCCCAACAAGGCTTGTGCCTGTGATGGTTGTACCAGTGATTGCAGCAGTTGCATTACCACCAATAACGGCACCATCAATTGCGCCACCGTTAATGTCTACGGTAGCAAATGTACCCTGACCAGATGTTACAAGTGTAGTAAAGGCACCTGCAGCGGTAGCTGATGCACCAATAATTGTACCGTCTATAGCGCCTGCATTAATATCTACAGTTGCTAGGGTTGATGTGCCTGAAGCGGTAAGGTTAGTAACTGTAGCAGGGGCAGCTGATGCAGCCCCAATAGTAGTACCATCAATGGCACCTGCGCCAATGTCTACAGTTGCAAGTGTGGCAGTACCAGTTGCACCAAGGGACGTAAACGAACCTGCCGCTGCTGTACTGTTACCAATTACTGCGTTATCAATTGTACCAGAGTTAAAATCACCAGAACCGATAGTAGCTGTAGTAATGTTAGCTGTACCCAGAGTAGTGACACCAGTTACACCCAGTGTACCAGCTACAGTAGCGTTTACATCTACGTCAAGAGTATCGATGTGGGCAGTACCGTCTAGGAATAAATCTTTAAACTCTACTGAGCTACTACCTAAGTCAATGTCACTATCAGTTACAGGTACAATTGCACCATCTTGAAAGCGTACTTGTTCTACTGCAGCAGAAGATACTTCAACAAACACACCAACACGATTATTGGTAGTGTCTACAGCTACTTTATTCTTTGCATCTGCGTCACCAATCAAAGGTACGTAGGCACCTTCTGCAGTTGTACCGTCATGTTTGTGTCCACTAGCTGCAGCAAAGGCGTCACGTAACGCATTGTATTCTGCATTAATTGGAGCAGCCCTTACTGTACCCGTAGGAACAATATCCGCTGAAGATTGTCTTGTGTAACCCGCCAAAGTATTATCTCCTGTCAGCCAGTCCATACGTCAGGGATATTGCCTGAATCGTATGACTTGCATTTGTGTTATTCGTAACGTAACTAATAGATACAGATTTACCGGAACCTGCTATGTTATTTAGTGCAATGGGTGATGGATTACCATCATAAATAGAATCTGCGGCACCGTATATTGCAGTACCAAATAAGGAAGCACTGCCTGCCGTACTAAAGTCATATGAAGTAGGGTTCAGTGTGTTGTTGTCATTGTAGTCGTAGCTGACACCTACAAACACCTCCGTCGCACCCTCTGATCTAAGGTACGTACTAACCTTATACACTATCTTACGTACCTCTGGGTCTTCCATGTAAAAGTATGGAGTCTGATACAAGCTAAGAATTTCATTGCCACCAAAAGAAGAACCTTGTTCCTGCCTGTGTACTTTGCCGCTAACATCTCCATGAAGAACAAATTCATACTGTCCAATGTAACCGCTAGATACGCAGTTAGCTTCGATACCAATAAGCTGACTGTACTCGAAAACACTTTTACCATCTTGTGTTCTACGTAACGCTCCAATCAAAGAAAGGGAGCTATCGTTTTTAAAGAAAAATCTAAACTGTGATTTCTTTTGGATTATAACAATACTTACATTAATAATATCTTCTGTCAAGTAGTATGTATCAAAGATAGATTGAATTTCTTTAGAGATAGGAGAAATCTCAACGTCACCAATCCGGTCAGTACCAGAAATAGGACGAATGCCATCTGGCCCCAAGAATAACAAGTTACCACCAAATTCTACTACAGAGTCCGGTGCAAGGCAACCTAGATTAGCAGTAACGTTTTCCAACGTAAAGTTAGATGTGTTGTTGCCTATTAATCGTTTAATACTGTGTGCGCCAAAGATGTACAGTTGGTTACGGAACTTTTTAATTGCCGTAATATTGTAGCCTACGTTAATAACACCCGCACCATTTCCCGGCGCAAAGTCTACTGCATTTAACGGAGCACTGAAATACAAGTTATACGGCTCTGTAGAGTCACCAGCAAGGAATATGTGTGAAGAAAACTCTTCTGCATACTTAGGGTCATCGGGAGCATTAGCGTGAGTAATTTGTGTATACGTAGTACCATTGTATGTAGCGGCAGGGTTAATACCATCGGTAAGAAGCAAGACCTCGCCCGACCAGTTGTAGTCAATAAATCTTACTTTACTTACGTTAGTCATGGTAGGACTACCAGCCGTGGTTATAGCGACCCAGCTACCATTACCTGCAGGATTCCACCTATGTAAGTAGTTGTATCCAGAGCTAGGCTTACGACAAGCAAAGATACCATCATTTAGATTACCATTTACGTGGACGCCTAGTACAGCGCCTGTACCCGTAACCGTACCGTAAGAATTTGTATACCCGCTAATGCGCCGATACCCTCCAACAAGAGAGGGTTCATAGTTAATCATTCGGGTTGCACTACCAGCTAACTGAGAAGCTTGCGTCAACGGATCAACGTTAGTTACAAGCCCACCTGCACAGACAGACACAAAGGTACTTAGCTTATCAGCCATTTAGAATGTCCTAGAGTTAAATGTTTTGTGCTTCATGCTTGGTATGTAGGTAGACGTTAGATAGTCTTTGCTATCAACAATAAGCCTACGCATAATATTAACACCGTCTGCAAACTTAGCTGCATGTATTTGTGCCGACTGTTCATTGGACCGGAAGTGCATCATGTACATCATAGCACCGTCAAGTACTACATGTTTAAATCTATCGGGAATAATACAAACGTCATCACCACTGGCTAAATCCGCAGGGAATTTCCAGTAACGGTATTCTATTTTGTATGCAGCGTCAGGGACGGGGGTAACACCAAACTTATCTTCTTGCGTCTTGTAAACATTAATTGGTTTATCGTAGCCACCTGTGCCAGCTTCATCATTTTCAGGACGGTAATTCTTTATATAGTCTTCGTAGGATAAAGCTGAAAGCAATCTAGGTGTTGCGTTGTTTGTTGTAGTGAGATAGAAAGTATCCCAGTCTGCCTTTGAAAAATCCGCAGGGAAAGCATACGTTCCTGTGCCAGATGAAAGGTCTTGTTCGTAAGTAATTAAAGTAAAGGGCCACTCTTGTGCATCTTGTAAGATTTCTCGTACAGAAGAGTTAATGGTATCCTTGGCTAAAGACTGAACGTTCTTAACCGTGTCAAACTCAGAGGAGTCCATTTGCACTTCATTTAATCTACGAAGTAGTTCATTTGTTAACTCAAGATACGTAGCCATTGTACATCCTAAAAAATAGTTTATGTGCTAGAGGGGCCACCGAAGCAGCCCCACTAACTAGTTATTTACGCAAGTGCGTCACGATCTACTTCCGCAGGAGCGGCATCACGTTGATCACTAACGTCCATCATTACAGCATAAACACGAAGTTTACCTGCAGTAAATGTTGTACCTGTACCTGCAAAGGTAAGGTCCAACGTATCTGCAGCGGCAAGTGTAACGTCAGCTGCAGGTGTAGCAGAAGGAGCATACGCACCATCAGCCGCACCGTCAATGTCAAACGCTGTAACAAACTCATCAGCATCTGCTGCACCAAGTGTAACAGTTGCGTCTGTGCCTGTGTTCTGAGTTGCAGATGCAACAACACAAACACCTGCGTGTAATACACGTGTATTAGCAGGAATGGTTAAGCATTGTACTACGTCACCACCACCACAGGAAATTGCCTGTGCAGTAAGATCAATAGTTTTTTGTACCATGTACGGAGCACGACCACGTTTGGTAGAGCCATGTGCAGGTAACAATAGTGTTGTAACAGTAGCCATTTTCTATTCTCCCTTATGCCAAATGGTACTTAGCGTTCACAAGAGCTTCTGGACGAAGAATCTTGCGACCGTATAGATGCATACCACGAACGATGTCGGAGAATGAATCTGGATCACGATATGTTTCAGTCTTGTTGATCTGCTCGGCAGTTGCAACAGCTGAATCGTGTCCCGCAACAATCATACCATAGTTAGTAGTAGAGTTCGTACCTGTGAAGGACGGACCTGTACCAACTGTTGGCAAGTTGTTAGATTGGAATACACGGAAACCATGAATGTTCATTCCAACTTGACCGTTCTGAAGACCAGAACCACCGAAGTCAGCATTGAACAGACGAGAATCTTCGTCCTTCAAAAGTTCCATGAATACTGGATCGACTACCAACCAACGACCTTGTGTATCTACGTTTTGCTGGTCAAGAAGACGAGACATACGTGCGATAACTGTCAGTGGGAAAGTGTCACCAGCGGCAGGTGTAGCGTCTGTAGCTCCACCAGTACGTGCGGCAAGAGCAAGAGCTTCACCAGCAGTACCACCAAAGTTGCCAGCAGTAATTTTCATTGAGGACAACAATTCGTCAGTACCTGCAGTTGAAACTGCAACTGTACCATTAGTAGTAGTGTTAACGGTATCAGGTGAGCCGTGGGTTGCAGACTGTTTAAAGCCTGTCAGATAACCAAGAACATCTTGGTCAAACTGATCAGCCAGACGATAAGCAGCACGATCCGAAGCAAGGCTTTGGAAATTTACGTGACTGTGGGCTTCCTCAATGTCGTCAACCTTGAAAGCAAAATAGTTAGCTTTGTCGATTGTCAATGAAAAATCTTCATCGTCCAAGTCTTGTGGCGTAATAGTTGTACCACGAGTGTATGCTTGTACAGTGATCTCAGGTTCTTTAATGATTTTAACTGAGTCACCCATATTGGCGATTTCGCCAAAATAATCAGAGTTAGTGATAGCTTCACTTATAGATGCTTTGCGGAATGCAAGTTGCACCTGTTTGCTATAAATGACTGGTGAGAAATTACCGTTTGGTAAATTGCCATAACCAGCAGCGGTTCCGAATGCCATATTAATTCTCCTAGCATTAGATACAGATGCAAACGACTAATGACTTATACAGAGGCTAATTACTACTAGGGTGCGTTAACAAGAAAGTTGGCCTACCTTCTAGTATAACGGGCCATGAGACATTAGGTTGTCCGAAAGCGTTATTGTTGTTTGCGGGAAAGTATAGTTAGTCGTAGTGCGGGTAGTCCTATATAGGGGCCGCACCACTACATTGTACATATAGTTATATCATATATATTTTATATGTCAATAGGTTTATCTAGCATTACCAGACATATCGTAAATAAACTTGCCAGTACGTATAGATTCCATGATTGCATCGGAAGCTTTCTCATACTGTTGCGCTGACATTTTGTTTACCTGTGATTCTTTAAAAGTACCAGAGGCATCTGATGTGTCAGGCGCACTACGATTATTACGACTATTCACTGAACGTGCAGCGTCTTTAGGGCTTGCACTCTTCTTTGTTTTAATACCCATGTCAGCTTTGTACAAATCAATTGCACGTGCAGCGGAACGGGAATCATTATCATTTTCATACAGGGCATCTTGTATCCACTTAGGCTGTTCGTCTGCCCACTCATGGAACTCATCACTGTCACGAATGTCACCAAAGTCAGGGTGAGCTTTCATCAATTCGGACTCAGCTTTTTCACGAGATGCGGTAGCTCGCATTTCATCAATCTCTTTTACACGGTCTTCAAAACCTGCGGATTGCTCACGTGCTTTCTTAATTGCAATAGTTTCTACAATTGCAGCTACGTCAGGATACTGTTTAGCCCAAGCGTCAATGTCTTCATCTGATTTAGGTAACTTAATTTCTTGCTTAGTAGATTGTTCTAGTTGACGTTGTAGTTTTGTAAACTTGTCATCCCAATCTTTTTCTTTATCTTGCATGTGGCGGCGAAGATCACCATAACGTTTCTTAAAGCTTTTATCTTCTGCGCTTACTGGTTCATCTTCCTGTTCAGGAGCTTCGCCACTTTGTTCCGCAATAAGTTTTTCTAGTTCTTCTTCTTCATTCTTACGCTTATCTTCATTGGAGTATTTACGATTTGCAAAGGCTACCTTAGTAGGGGCTTGCATTTCTTCTGCCATAATAGTATCGTTCATTTTATTCTCTCTTACTGGGGCCGCCGTAGCCTAGTGTGTTGTCAGGGGGATGGGTAGCCAGTCAAATATAGCGGATTATCTACGTGCCGCTAAACCACGCTTGGGTGTAGGTGTAAGCATTGAACTAAGCATTGTCAAGTCTGGACCTAATACTTTTGCTAGTATAACACCTTGAGGAGATGTTTGCAAGGAACTTAATGTAGTTTTTTCTTCCTCTGATAAAGCAGCAGCACGGCCTTGAACTTCATTAAAGTAATCTCCGAATGTGTATGTTTCTTCTTCCATTATGTTTCCTTAAAAAATTTTATTGACGTTAGCTTGTTTACTGCATGTAGATACATACCTATAGCATAAGACATAGGATATATAACTATGTCTGCACATACGGAACCTATAGTTAGTTTACCATAAATTTTATGATAGTAAAAGTCCCTAACACGATCAGATGACCATTTATATTTTGCAACTAAGTGATCTGCAACAATCTTGCCCCAAACATCGTACCCTTCTTGCCAAAAAACATCTTTATTTCTGTGCCAAGCACGTAATTTTTTTACTTCTGTAAGGGTCATGTCACCCCGTTTTGCGGCAGCTGTACAACAATGCGTATCATTACCACCACCGCCACCATCATTTCCACTATCGTTATCGTTACTACTTACAACGGGTGCTGGTTGAGCAACTTCCCGTTCTTTTACAAGTTTATCTACTGCGGGTGTCCAGCCACCGTTTGCTTTATAGGATGCATTAATCTCTGCCTGTACAGCTTCTTTACTACGTGAGCCTACAACTTTTGTAGCCTTTACTTTAGTGACTGCATTAGTTCCCGGTTGTACCGCCCACACATTACCTGCGCCAGCATCTCCAAATGTAGACTGATTGGCCTTAGCTATAGGAGCACTTGTCTTATTAACAACATTTGAGGTAGCAACGTTTTTACTTGCTGTTGGAGTAGTCTTTGTTTTAGATTTACTACTTCCGCTATCCACAAGTTTACCGTCGATGTATTCTTTACCATCACCGGGAGTAAGCAGATTTTTTGCAGATTGAAGGAATGTGTTACTACCCTTTGGTGCAGCTTCTTCTGCAGTTTGTGTAGTGTAGCTTTTACCATTATAGTCAAACGTTTTAGCACCTGCTGCACGATTTGCTGCAAAGGCTTGGCTAAATGTTTGTGCTGTAGGTGTCGGGCCATAACCTTCTGATCCACCTAGTTTACGTGGGTCTTTTGCTGTAGCAATAGCATCCGCTGCTTGGTTTGCTTTATACAAATCAGAAGCCCGTCTAGTTGCTATTTCGTTACTTGTAGGCACTTCATCGTAGCTTCCTGTACCTGTTTGTGGTATGTACCCTGCGTATGTATTTCCCGGTCCTGCTGTGTTGGGGAACGCTTGAGTTATTTCTGCGTTAACGTTAGGTGGTTGAAAACTAAAAGAATCTTGCCCTGTATAAGCAGGTGCATTAAACGCTTGTTGTGTTTGCGTAGCTACGTCACTAGTAGCAACAGGTGCAGTAGCAACAGGTGCAGTAGCAACAGGTGCAACTCCTGTTTGACCATATCCATATGAACCACCTTGGTAGTCACGACTATCTCCAGAGGGTCGATTGTCTATGTTCAATACAGGGCTAGGTGGTACTACATTAAGGTCTGCTTTAGCAGCGGGAACAACAGGCGCACTTTCCGGTAACAAATCCCTACGAACTACAGGGCCTTGCGAGGTAACATTAGTGGTAGCATCTGGTTCTAAAATACCTCTGCGACCCATAGAGGTGTTTTTATCCGCTTGCCGCATATTAGCAGAAGTTGACAACAGTTCATTACTTTCATCCATAAACTTAGCTGTACCGGGAGTAAAGTACGAATCGCCAAAGGCATCGTAGTTTTTAGGAGCTACATATTTTTGTGGTTGTGTATCGCTATCCGGCATGTTAGCAGTAGATGTAAACTGAACGGGGCCAAGTTCACCCGGTAAATCGCCTGCTAATCGGGTAGACTCAGAAATAGGTGTAGTACTATACTGTCCCTCTAAAGACTCAAAGGATTGTGGTAATACAGATGCAGGACCAAAAGCAGCTTCCGTTTGAGACATGTCTCTAAATGTTCTAGCGGGAGCTTGTGCTAGTGTTTCTCCAATAGGTGTAAGCGTAGAAATGCCTTCCCGTAAGTTGTCTAAGTAATCCGCAGGGCCGGATTTAATTGTTCCATCTGCATCTGTCTCTGTATACGATTGCTGTAGTGACTTAGCAAATTCTGCACCTACAGCACCTAAGTCTTCTGTTAACACGGAGGAAAGATTGCTTTTATTTATTTCCGTAAGGGTAGGTATGTTACGTGAAAGTAATATACGTTGTTCTTCTGTAAAGTTAGCAGCCTTCATATTATCCGCAGAAGGATTTACGAGAGCAGCGTTTTTAGCAGGGTCCGTAATTAAATCTTTTATTACGGGTGGTAATACAGCACTCTCTGTAGTACTATTATCTATTACACTAGTTTTTGTTTTAGTAGCTTCAATTTCATTCTTGCTATAACCAAGTGCGTTTCCGACAACTTCCATTATTTTACCAATAATTGTAAAGCCTTTAGGAGTTAATTTTTCTTGTGCAGCTGTCAAAGTTTTTAACTGTGCGGCAGTAAGTCCACCTTTAGCGATACGGTTAGCAATTTCTTGAGCTACCTTTTTATCTTGGTAACGCATCATTGCATAACCAATAGCTCCTAATGGTCCCATGAATGCCATAGCACCTTTAGCAATAGTAGAACCTATGCCAGTAAGCTTAGCTGACTCTGCCATTAATTCTTCTGTAGATAAACTTGCCCAATCAATTGCTTTAGCTACTGGCATGTCTTTAAAAGGATCATCGTTGTCATTGTTACTTTGACGGTATTCTGCAGTAGCGGTGTTAGCTGCATAAGCAATACCATCTGCAGTACCACCTGCTGTGCCACTACCTACGGCACCGTCACCTGTGTACAAGCTGTAGCCATCGGGGATAGGATACGCAGGTTGACCACCAATAAAGGAAATCATCATGCTCTCACCTGCAGCATTGCGATACTCTTTGTATTCAATGGCTGCTTCACCCATAAGTTTTTTAAAGTCAATCTTAGTAGCAGGTGCAGTTGCAACTTCAGGTGTAAGCCTACGTGTAGCGGGTTGATCAACAGGGATTACGGGTGCGGTAGGTTCAACATCCACGGGTTGACCAACTCGACCAGAACCTGTAGCGCCAGTAGTTAAACCACCGGGAGCGTAGTTACTAGATGGCACAAAGCCACCATCTGCAAACTCCATAGGTTCGTCATTGTCACCTACAACAATAAGATCAGCCATACCAAATGGCATATCGTCATCCATAGTTGCTTCATCAGAATTACCCATCTGACCCATAGCTTCCATCTTCTTTAAACCCATCTTAGCTTCTTGCCGTATCTGCATCATCTTATCTAAACCGTGATACCGTACTACGTCTGCAGGCATGACAAATTCACCCTCGCTTACATTAGCAGGAATGTCATCACGTACACCTTCTTTAGTTCCCCCAATAGGTACTTCGTTGCCAGACTCTTTGTCTATCATGCCGCCCTCATCTTTAAGGCCACCATCTCTAAAAAGTTCCATTTGTCTCTGCATTGGGGTTCCACCTTTATTAAACTTTAAATTATTACTTCTTTCGACAGCAGCTTTAACGGCGTCAGTCTCATTCTTGTGGGTACTAGTTGGTTCAATAACTTCAGCGTCTAGCATTATACGAAGTGTGTCATCATCATATCGGTAGCCGTTATGTATACTTGGTACATTAATCCACTGACCTTTATACTTAAATGTCGTAGACTTTTCTGAAACATTCTCACCGTCTTCTGTCTTGTAGACATCTCTACCAGCTTGTGTAGACTTACCTGTTTTAGTACCTACTTTTTCATCAGCCATTTTTTAATACTTCATCTCTAAGTAGCTTTAATCTACGTAATGTATATATAGCACCTTGCGACCTATACATAATCTTGTCATTGTCAGTCTGCTCCATAGTACGATGCTGCTGATCAATTAGTGAATCAATATAACTACTGAACTGGTCCCATTGCTGGGGGTTGTTGACCATTACCT
>Ga0302125_10000594_pt1 | contig 19557 bp, 18 predicted proteins | sample CB4_surface_MG_FD_203111 | JGI IMG/M metagenome (GOLD analysis project Ga0302125, IMG submission 203111) | Marine microbial communities from Western Arctic Ocean, Canada - CB4_surface | ecosystem: Environmental > Aquatic > Marine > Oceanic | place: Canada: Western Arctic Ocean | collected... | reverse complement strand
CAAAGTGATCGTCTATGTGGACGAGGAAATGATTACTGCCACATGGAGAGATACTCACTCAACGCAAGAATACCATTTTCCAAGTAGCCATGATGAGGGCGAGGTGTTCCGCTTACCACAAAGATAAGTGCACTAAAAACTACTCGGGTTATTCTTCAAAAAAAAATCAGGGCCCAATATGGTGCTTAGTCCCTAAAAAGGCTCCGGAATAGGAGGCACCCCACCGCCGTCGCTACCTGAACCAGTATCGCTACCACCTTTGCCTCTGCCATCTGGGAGTAACTGGAAATTATCGACTATAACCGAGAGGCGATTGCGCTTTTCACCTTTATCGTTCTGCCAGGAATCATAACGTAAACGACCCTCGACAAATAGTGGACTACCCTTGTCACAATACTGCTTGATAACCTCACCTCCGCGACCAAAGCATGAAAGCTCTACATAAGTGACCTCTTCGCGCTCATCACCATCTCGGGTCGTAAACTTTCGATTGATGGCTAAACCAAATTCACAGACAGAATTACCCGAAGGAAGTGTTTTTACCTCAGGTGGACGGGTTAAATTACCCATCAACATAACCTTATTCATTGATGCCATGTTAGATACTTAATATTTTGTGGATAGAATATACAAGAGCTTATGATAAGATTCCATGTTACAGATCAGTTGTTTCGGTGCAGCGCTTACCCATTCGAGAATATCTGCGAAAACCACCTATTTAAAAAGAACCCTACCGCTACAGCAATAACGATCCCGATGGCAGTCTCAACGACATGAGGATTACCAACGATATTCATCCAGAAGCCAAATACGATCAAGGCGCAGATAATTGATATAAGTTTTTTCATAATTTATTTTTGGTTATTATTATACTTTTTTACGAAATGCTTTCACCTCATCGGCGGCATATGCCATGCTTGCCATAACTGATTTGTGAATACGTCTTTCCGACTGCTGAAAGCCAAAGTTTTCGGCATCTTCAGAGGATTCGAGATCTGAGGCTAGAAAGAGGAACTCCCATCCCTGCTCCTTTTGTTGCTCAATAAGATCCTTAACGCGTATGTAATCATAATCCTTGCTAGCGTTCTCTAGACCATCGGTAAGAACCACAACGATTACACGCTTGGATGCACTAGCCTTGGGGTTCTTTTTTAACCCTTGCTTGAAATCATCGATACTCCGACCCACTGCATCCAAAAGAGCAGTCATTCCCCTAGGCTCGTAGTTTGTGTCATCTAACTCGGGCACTGAATCCAATGGCACACTTTGGATAACTGGCGTATATTCATGGTCAAAGAGCGTTAAAGAAAGACGAGCATCCCCTTCACACTCCCGCTGGCTTTTAAGAAAGCTATTAAAGCCAGATTTGGCCTCATCCGACATGCTAGCCATGGATCCACTACGGTCTAAAATGAAAATGATCTCCGTAGATCCTTCTGCGCTCTCACTAGAATCATGATTTGAAAATTCAGATACTGATTTCACCCCTTTCAAAACCTGACTGGCCGGTATCCCTTTATTCTCCAAGTAGTAATCAAACCAAGGTAGACCTTCTTGGATATATTCTTTGGCGGAGAATGGTTTATGCGGTGGTTTTTCACCGGTAATTTGCTCCCACGATTCACTGTTGCAGAGGTGAACCCAGCAGCGCGTTGAGCAGGACAAGTCCCAATCATTGGCATCAAATGTATCCTCGTAAATCTCTTGCTCTATTCGCCCGCCTTTTGCAATTCCCATTGAGAAATCATCATTAAAAATCTCATTCATTGGTGCCCTAGAAAGAGAATAACGAATTCTATGTTCAGCTTCGTATTTTTCACGGGCAATCCGCTCCCTTTCCATCGCTTCCCACTTTTCTGGTCGCAAAGGAAACGCCTCAATTTGTATTCCTCCGAATTCAGATCCTGGATTGAGTTGTTCTTCTACAGTTACGCCGCCTCCTAAAGGCATTGCTACAAACTGCCGAATAACTGCTTCTTCTGCGCAATATCCATCCAACCAAGGCTGCTCTGGAATCACTACATAATTTTGCTTTGCTTCATTTGCTTTTCCGGAATTTGCCTCGGATACCTGCCTCGGATGCTTTATTCCACTTGACCAAGATTCTCCACTAATTGCGTTAATTTTTCCCGTTCCAATCTTTATTGCAATTGGATAGCGGCCTGAAAAATCGATCCATAGAGCCTCCGACTGATACATCGGCATTAGAACACCTCCACGCTTGATATTCTCACTCGGGAGTTTGTCCGCGTAATCCTCAATATGCCTTAAGTCAAATTGACCCATTCCAGGAGGTAACCTGTAGTTACTGTCATCATCTGGCACGCGGAGGGTCCTTTGGAAATCAATAGTCGCATTTGCGTCCGCATGGATCTCTGGAAAAGAGATGATTAGTTTATTATCTTTGAGTTCTATCATTTTTTTTGGATCTCCCAATCCCCATCTGTTACGTCCCTAGCAATGCGTAATATGGCATGGTCAGGCATTGATTTTAACTGCCGAAGCAGATTTGAAAAAAGTTTAGGCCGTTTGCATATAATAGCTCTTAGGTCTGAGCTAACTTTACCGGCCATGGCTAAAAGTAAGTCCGCGTCTTCGTTTAAGGTATGTGCTAATCGTATAATGGTGTCTTCTCCGGGAGGCGGTTCTATTTCGCGTTCTATTTTGCTCAAATAGGAAGGTTCGAGCTCCACGAGTCCTGCTACAGCACGGAGGCTCCACCCACTGGATTGTTCACCCAATTTTAGCCTCACCTTTCGAATATGTGTCCCAAAACCATTCATTAGTGTGTAGTATTTACTACACACTAGGTAGGAGTCAAATATTTTTTTGGAAATTTCAATATTTATACCACATCGCGCAGTTCACGCATACGCGGTGGGTGGCGTAGCTTCCTAAGTGCCTTCGCCTCGATCTGCCTCACCCTCTCGCGGGTCACTCCCATGATATTACCCACCTCTTCGAGTGTGAGTTGGCGCCCTGGGCAGTGCTGTGTCACCCACTGGTGTGCCTGGTTGAGACGTAATTCCGAAGTATCGCCCATGAAAGTTGGAAGTTTAAAGTGATCCATACTTCTTGTGTGGGTTGTAGGCCTTAAGTTCGGGGTGATTGCGTAGTGCAATCAGTGTGGTCGCTAAGATAGACCGCGCGGTTTCTCTGGAAGTCCCAATCGACTCGGCGATCGATTGGTAACTGCTATTTTCGTTATTGCTCCTAATGGATCGAGGGCGGCGGATACAGGTATGCGGTGCTTTGCTCATTTACCTATAATAACAAATTTTTCGCTGAATTGCCAAAAAAGTTCAAAAAACTTTTAACACCCTTGAATAAGCCAAAAAAACTTAATGCAAACTAACCCTACGGGTTAAAAAACATTAAGCACGTGGGCGATTTGACAGGTCCTATTTTCTACTCTTTTCAGCAAATCCCAAATTGAGGCACCCTGCCCCGATTTAATCCAAAAAAACAAAAATATGCTGATGCCAAAAAATCTCCGCGAGCTAATCGAGACACTCGAATCACTCACACATCTGAGTCGTTGCAACGCTGCACTCGCCCATCTGCCGATCGACGATTTGCTACAAAACATCCTCGGCGGCGAGTTTAAGCAAGCGCTACAGAGCTTTACCTGCCTGCTCGAACCGCTCCGCGAGAAGAGCCCAGAAGCGGCCGACGATTTAGAGAAAATTATCTCAGGTGAACTTCCCCTCGCGAAATCCTTACCTCGTCTACTTGAGTGTTTACGGCATGCGCAGCCAAATACCGCTGAATCCCTGAGCTACGAGGTCCTCGAGACCAAAACCGGCTGGACAATACATACCAAACAAGAGGAGATTTAATTATGGCTGAGCTAACTACTTATTCTAGATCCAACGAAACCCCTAAAAGCTCGAGAAAATATTATGTCTACGTAATCGAACTTAAAAAGACAGTATGGGTAAAAGAGGCTAGTTTTCAGAAGAAGAATCCCCACTTAACAAAGCAGTATAACGGGAAATGCTACTATGTTGGACAGACTAGCCATCTTCCAGAATGCCGTTACAAGCTACACGTCTCAAAACGAAGAGACACACCGGGTAAGAAGTTTATTTGCGGCTGTTTTACCGAAAAGCCCATCAAAAGAGATTTTACTAAAAAAAATAGACCCGGTCGCTATGTCGCTAAATACCACAAAAAAGGCGGCTTGAGACCCATTTTATTTAACAAGCTAAACCCGGCGGCCGATACAAAAGAGGAAGCTGAGCTTGCCGAAAAAAAATTAGCACAACAATTACGAGACCAAGGCTTTGCCGTTCACTCTGCATGATCATCGCAAGCATCCTCCGCCCGGCAAACAAGCGCTGGCTTAGAAGAAGACGCTGAAGATACTGAAGACATGAATCAAACTACATGCGCATGAATCAAAACGACGTCCAGCTTAGGACGAAAAAGATGCATGAGAAGGCACAAACTAGGACCATGACATTCAGGGCACTTGACGGTCGTTGTCCTTTTTGCAACATCGCCTTGTGATGCATATTGCCACTAGGCCACCATCGATCAATAACCAGAGTCTTCACCAACTACCCCACTGATGCACCCCACTAAAAACGTCATTCTCTCTCTCCTCTTTCTAGCGCTGTGCGCTAGCGCCCAGGCTGATTATTCGACCGGATTTATTCGCTATGCAGCCGAGGCCGACCTTTCGAGGATCGTGATCAGCTCGGAGGGAGTGCGAGGTGTCCGCGGTGTCGACCACATGCATGCCAATCCTGAAGCATTTGCTGCCGAGGGCGACTATGTGACCAGCGGCCAATACGGTGGGTCAAAAGTGATTACCAAAATCGAAGAGATGGATGGGCATGAGGTCAAAACAGTCATCACGATCCGCTACCCACGCGGACTTGGATTTGGTGGGGCCCTTCCCAATAATGACATCAAGGTTTACTTCGACGGCGAGCTTCAGCTCGACTCCCCGATGGGCTATAACCATCGCCTCAGCATGACTGTCTCTAAAGTGACTATCCATGTGCAGGATAAGTCGATCATAGCGATTAGTGACGATTCAATTACAGGCGTGCACTACCACTTCATCGAACACAGCGAAGGGAAAGTTTTACGCTTACCTAAGAAAAAAACTAAATAAATGCGGCTTGATCCGCAAACAACAAAGTCACCATGCGCAGAACTATCCTACCACTCCTATTTTTAGCCTGTTTCTCGTATAGTAACGCGGAAGCATACACATATTTGATTCGCTACGAAGCGGAACCGGAATTCTCCAGAATCGTAATTAGTTGGGATGAACTGCGTGGAGTTCTAGGCGTAGATCATATGAGAGACAATCTAGATGCTTATGAAGCTAAGGGTGTCTACGATACACACCTCTTTGCCAAGAAAACAAAAACAATCACCAAAGTAGAAAATATGGATGGTCACGAAGTGAAAACTGTAATCAAAATCCAATACCCTCAAGCTACGGGCTATGGCGGTGCTGGCTCTTGGAATTACGTAAAAGTTTACTTCGATGGAATATTAGCTGTAGATGTGCCATTTGGCTACAATCACAATACATCAATGACTGTATCCAAAGTGATCGTCTATGTAGACGACGAAATGATTACAGCCAAATGGAGAGGCGAATCAACGGAAGAATACCATTTTCCAAATCGCCATGATAAGGGCGAGGTGTTCCGCTTACCACAAAGATAAGAGAACCTAAACCAAAAATGGAGCTTTATGATCTGCCGGACAAACGCATGATTCACATTGGCAAGTTTAAGCAGTGGCCCTACTCCTAGAAATAAAGATATTATACCCTAAAAATAATTTATGAATGACATTATTTGCCCCCATTGCAGCAAAGCTTTCAAAATAGACGAATCTGGCTATGCTGATATACTCAAGCAGGTCCGAGACCGAGACTTCGAGCAGAAACTCAACGAACGGCTCCAGCTAGCAGATAAAGAAAAATCAAGTGCTTTGGAGCTGGCTCAGGAAAAGGCAGCCAGTGAACTGCAAAAGGCCGCGGCAGACAAGAATTCCGAAATCCAAAAGCTTCAGGCAGAGTTAGGTAAAGTAGAGGAAGCTCGTAAGCTCGCGGTAACCGAAGCCCTAGCAGTCGTAGAAAAGGAACGTGACAAGCTGGCTTCAGATCTGGAACAACGAAAGCAAGAAAGCAAAGCAGATTCTGAAATAGCCGAACTCAAGCGACAGAAAGAACTCCAGGAAACCTCGGCACAAAAAGACGCTGAAATTCAAGGCTTGCACGCGAAAATTGAAGCAAGCGAGACGAACCAAAAGTTGGCTGAAAAGTCATTAAAGGATAGGTATGAGACCCAGATTCAGGATCGGGACGATGCCATTGACCGCCTAAAAGATTTAAAAGCAAAGCTCTCAACCAAGATGGTTGGAGAGACCCTCGAGCAGCACTGTGAAACAGAATTCAATCAGCTGCGAGCAACCGCCTTTCCAAATGCTTATTTCGAGAAGGATAATGACGCCAAGACTGGAAGCAAAGGTGACTATATTTTCAAGGATGCGGATCCAGACGGTAATGAAATCGTTTCAATTATGTTTGAGATGAAAAACGAAAGCGATACGACCGCGACCAAAAAGAAAAACGAGGATTTCTACAAAGAACTCGACAAAGACCGTAGCGAAAAGAACTGCGAGTATGCCATTCTTGTTTCGTTAATCGAACCGGACAGTGAACTCTACAACTCAGGGATCGTGGATGTCTCCCACCGCTACAAGAAAATGTATGTGATTCGGCCTCAGTTTTTTATCCCCATGATCACTCTGCTACGCAACGCAGCTATGAACTCGTTGCAATACAAAGCCGAGCTCGCACTGGTCAAATCTCAGAGCATAGATGTGACCGAATTTGAGGACAAATTGGAGACCTTCAAGAGCGGCTTCGCACGCAATTACGACCTGGCATCTCGGAAGTTTGAGGACGCTATAAAAGAAATCGATAATTCCATTAAACACCTCCAAAAGACCAAAGACGCCCTACTCGGCACCGACCGCAACCTCCGCCTCGCCAACGACAAGGCTCAGGACGTCACCATCAAAAAACTTACTCGCGGCAATCCAACCATGAAGGCAAAATTCGATAAGTTAAGCGAAGACACTTGTTAACCAATTTATACATCAACTGCTTCCAAGAAAGTAATCACTGTAAGGAGTTAATCATAACACCGTAAAACTATGTTAAGTGAATCCTTTTTAAAAAATCTTAATCATTTCGAAATAGACTTTATAAATAAGAATAAAATACCAGAAAATCTGTTCATTGATGCCAAAGGATCTAGTATTACAAACTACAAAAAGGAATGTAAAAAGAATGATGTTCCATTCGTTTACAATACATCTCCACATGCTAAGTGTGGGAATTCTTTAAAAAATAGAAATGGACACTGTATAATTTGTAATTCTGACGCTCTACATAGATACAGAAAGAGATATTTTAATGATAATATAAGCAATACTACCGAAAAATATCTTCTATTTTTTGATGTAGAAACAACTGGTCTTCCTAAAAAGCGTTTAGCTCAGATATCAGATAGTGCTAATTGGCCAAGAATAGTTCAATTTGCGTGGGTTGCTACAGATTCTAAGTTTAGTGAATTGGAAGCTAAATCGTATATAATTAAACCAGCAAATTATGTTATTCCAACAGAATCATCTTTAATTCACGGCATTACCAATAAGGTGGCCGTTGAAAACGGAAATTGTATAGAACAAGTTTTAACCGAGTTTGAGGAGCAAACTGATAAAGCGACCCATCTAATAGCCCACAACATAGATTTTGACCAAAAGATAGTATTGTCAGAATTCTTTAGAAATGGTCTTGGCACGTTTCACCTAAAACCAACTTTTTGCACCATGAAAAAAAGTGCATCCTATGTCGGAATTAAAAATAAAAATGGAACCTACAAGTGGCCTACCCTTGAAGAACTTTATAAAAAATTATTCAATAAAGATTTAAAAGGGGCTCATGATGCAATGTGCGATGTCAGAGCGACGATAAAGTCACTTAAAAGTTTATCGAAAAGTAGGATTGTTGATATCTGAAAATTAAATAATCTTTGCCTTCTATTATGATTCACAAACTCTAGTGAGACACGTAATAAGACCTGTTTCTTTGTCTTTTAGTATCAGTTCGTTTTTGCTCATGGATTCAATTAAGCTACTGTCATTCATTTTTTTAGGTACAAATTCCTCTAAAATATCGGGAGACTCGTTCGTGACCTCTTCGGTTTCTTCATCAAGGCATAGCACATCTACTTCTGTGAAAGATTCAGAGATTTCTGCGTTAGATTCGTTGTAACTCCAATTACCCTTTTGTTGAATATAGTATCTTAAGCGTAAGTTAACATCATCGCTTAAAACAAATATTTGCATAAAGAATTCATAGAGAATTTTTCCAGATTGGTTGTATTCAACTTTACCCTGTATCTGTAATTCTAAAGCATCGTAATCAAGTTCATCTATCTCGGAATCACTGGATTCAGAAATTTCAAATATAGCCTCTTTTTCCAGATTTTCAGAAATTTTCCAAGTTCCCGAAAGCTGCTTTTTTATATTAATGGGTGAAACGGTGGTCATTAATTTAGCTTTTTTAGATTACCTTATTTCGTTTGAGACAACTTAAACAGCGACTTTGATGGAATTAAATCAATGACCAAGACTCAATGTGGTATTCAGTCCCTGAAAAGGTTCCGGAATAGGAGACAAGCCAATGCCCCCATTTTCTTGAATACGGTTCCGCATAAGAAGTATGACTACTAAAGGGAAAGTCTTGCACTTGCTGCAGGATTAGAAGTATCTACTTCTCAGCAAGTTAGATTTTCTAGCTACTTTACTACCCTACTTTTACTGATTGTTTACCCTGGAAGCATGAATTTACCCGCTAAATCAAATAACCTAGCTAATAATTTTAGAGGTGCTGGTTACATTCTAGAAACTGCACTTGCCGATCTCATAGATAATTCAATTTACGCAAAATCTAAAAACATATCCATCAATTTAAGTTGGAATGAATCAGAATCCTACATCGAGATAATCGACGACGGTGTCGGCATGCTTAAAGCGGAACTGATAAGAGCGATGATTTGGTGTGATTCACCTACTACGGAAAATAGAGATAAATCAGATTTAGGCAGATTTGGGCTAGGATTAAAAACAGCCTCATTTTCACAAGCAAGGCGGTTCACAGTTACTTCTTGGAAAAACGGCAAGCACTACAGTATGTGCTGGGATCTAGATACAATAGGCAGCGACTGGCACTGCGAATGCTCCGATGAAGGGCTAGAAACTCCTTCGCAAGCCTTAGATGCAATTGAAAAGAATCCTAAGTCAGGAACGCACGTGTTATGGACCAATTTAGACTCCCTTAACACGGAGTTTGGAATGGTTGATCTAGATGCCGCAAGTGAATCCGATTTTAACGAAGCTATTGATTTTACTAGAGACCACTTGGTACTTCAATTCCACCGTCTAATTGGTGCCAAGTTAAGTATTTACGTAAACAATATTGTAATTGAAAAATTCGATCCTTTTTTTAAAAATCACGCAGCAACTCAACAGATCGAAGACAGCATATCGGTGCCCGGCAAAGGAACGATTGGTATCACTGCATATTTGATACCTTATAAGGATAAGTGCTCTGATAAAGATCAGCGCCTAATGAATGGTCGGAGGGGACTGTTCGACACCCAGGGCTTTTACGTCTATAGGAACAAGAGATTAATATCTCATGGAAATTGGTTCACGCTAAAAGCAAAAAGCGAAGCTACAAAGTACGCTAGAGTTATCATAGATATACCAAATACCATGGACGATATTTGGGAAATCGATATATTAAAAAAAGAAGCCTCCCCGCCAAGAAATATTCGCAATAGGCTTAGTTCCATAATACCGCGTATTGTTGATATTGGTAAAGCTAGACATAGAACTAGAGCCAGTAGGACTGGGCATAATATTACTGGTTCAGATGAACCCTTTTGGCTCAGGAAAACAAATGGTGGAAAAGTTTCCTACATAGTTAATTTGAAGAACAAGTATGTAGCAGAGACATTGGGAAATGACAATTCACTTAAAACCTTGTTCTGTTTGCTAGAAAAGGAATTCCCCTATGAAAGTGTCTACCATGATGGCGCCGTGCGTGATTCAAAGTTTGATAAAGACTACGAATCAGACGATGAAAAAAAAGAAGCCCTTAAATTCGCCAAATTTATAATTAAAGCAGGGGGGAAGGTGAGTGATTTAGGTAGTATAAACCCCTTTAAAAGGAAACCAGAATTACTTAAGTTTATTAAAGAAAATATATAAAATGGATACTAAAATAGAGGCAGTACAAGATGAGTGCGTTCGACAATTTATACGTATTAACAAAGGCAAAGTTCATGTCGAATCCGAGGTTAAAGAGTGGATCGATGGATGGTGCACTAATTTTGTTTCATTTTTATTCCCAGATGTCTCGGCTGTTACTAATGAAATAGATCAAGAATTAATTTATGACAAAATAGCGTTTAAAGTAAATATAGCTTGGGAAACTGGAGACACTGTCACTGCTAAGGATTACAAAAAATGGTATCTTAACTACATCTCTAGTAATCTTGATAGCTGCAAGTATTGGCCAAGGTTTGATGACTATCAAACTACGGAAGGATTGCCAGACGCAGTCATGAGCACTTTGGATGATGAAACTTCTACCATCATCGACCTTTGCGGAGACCCTAACAATCCAAATATGGGACAAAGAAAAGGTCTCGTTATGGGTGATGTTCAGTCAGGAAAGACCATGAACTTCACTGGAGTCATTAATAAAGCAGCAGACGCGGGCTATAAGATTATCATTGTTTTGGCGGGTACCCTTAACAGCCTTAGATCACAAACTCAAAAAAGAATAGATTATGGTTTTGTAGGACATACCGTAGACAATAAGGACGAAAGTAAAAAGTATGTTGGTGTAGCATTAGAGCCCACTGGGGATCGCTTCGAAGCCGTATCTTTTACAACGACTAAAAAGGACTTTAGTGCAGCTTACGCTAAACAAAATATAGCTAGCTTGTCCTCCTACAGGGAACCTGTAATTTTTGTTATAAAAAAGAACGTTGGTTTACTCAAAAAGCTCGAAGGATGGTTAAAGTCTAGCGAGGTCAATAAACGAGTTTTAGATGGTTTCCCTCTTTTGCTTATTGATGACGAAGCGGACTATGCATCCGTAAATACTAAGAAAGTAAATCCCGATACGGATCCCACAAAGACCAACATGTGGATTAGAAAAGTCCTAGAATTATTTAAGAATCATTGTTACTTAGGCTACACTGCTACTCCTTTTGCCAATTCATTCATTTTACCAGGGAGCCAAGACTCAATGGAGTCAGCAGATTTATTTCCAGAAGACTTCATACACTGTCTAAAAGAGCCAAGTAACTACTTTGGTCCTAATAAATTGTTTGTAACTAATGACGACGGTACACTTAACGGCGAATATGAAAACTTATTTCTTATCGAGGATAACGAAGATTACGAAAATAGTGAAAATTCAATACTCCCAACAAAGCAACCTAGAGACTTTATAATCAGTGAATTGCCAGAGAGCATGATTGATGCAGTCTTTTGCTTTATTATATCATCTACTATAAGGGCAATTCGCGGCGACAAAAACAAACACATGAGCATGATGGTCAACTGCTCGCCGAAGGTTGTAATACAAGACAAAATTAAAGCATTACTTGATCTAGAATTCAGGAAGATAAAATTGTCTCTGCAAGCTAACTCAAAAATTGAGATCAAAAAAGCACTCAATTGTAGAGAAATAATGAGGCTTAAATCAATTTACGGAAAATACTTTAGCACCGTAAAAGAATCGTTTGAAGATGTATTAGGCTTATCTTACTCAACCGTTATGGAAATTGAGATACGGGTTATTAACGGCGGGCCTAATGGCGCACCACTTGACTATAATGAAGATACATATCCTAACGGCAGAAAATTAATAGCTATTGGAGGCTATGCTTTATCAAGAGGTATCACTTTAGAAGGCCTATCTGTCAGCTACTTAATTAGAAACGCAGCAGCAAACGATACATTGTTACAATTAGGTAGATGGTTCGGGTATAGGGATAATTATTCGGACCTATGTAAAATATTTATTACACCAGTCGCTAAATCTTGGTATGCGCGAGTTACCGAAGTTGTATCTGAACTGAAAGGTTACATAAAAGATATGCGAAAAAGGAATATGACGCCGCTACAATTTGGGATGGCTATCCGAAATCATCCTGGCTCATTGCTAATTACAGCAAGAAACAGGATGCGGTCCGCAATAACATATGACCAAGAATATAACCTAGATGGTAAACTGGTTAGAGCATCTTATCATTATAAAGATCCAACAATTATAGATAAAAATACAAAATATTGTAAAAAATTATTTGCGGATTTAGACAAGAATTCTGACTACAATGATCACAAGAATGAGTTTCATGGAAGTGAAGAAACTGACAGTTGCCAACTCTACGTGAAAGTACCTGTAGAGAAGATTCATGATTTTTTAGACACATTCAAATGGCATGAAGACGCGGCGAGTATCAAAACAGATGCAATTAAAGAGCATCTTGGAAATACTCCAGAAATTAGGCATTTTGATATCGTTTTTATCAGTGGTGCATCAAAAAAAGATAAAATTACGTGCGGAACTAAAGAAATTAAACGCTCCGAGCGGAAATTGGATCTTAGAAAATCGTTTAAGGGTACTGAATATTACGAGATACAAAACAGAAGTGTGACAGCGCACGGCAATCAGATGTTTGGTTTAAGGAATAATGTGGCAAAAGAAATCGGCAAGAGTGATGTGGCAGCAAGAAGATTAAGAGAACGGCCACTTCTATTAATCTACTTCAATGATGGATCTCTTAAACCTGTGGATGAAGTTGAGCAGAAAATCCTATTCACATCATATGCAGTATCTTTCCAAGGTGACCCGTTAAATCCTCGACGAACTGTAACAAGAAATTTACTAGTCACAGCGGAAGCGTACGAAAGATTTGAACAAGAGAAATCCGAGGAACAAGAGGAATTTGATTATGGAGAATGATGATATGAACCCATGGGAAGATCTAGCCATAGAAGAAAGTCTAGAGCTTAATACACGGAAATTTCACAAAAGCTTTTATTGGGGAGTTGATAGAGGCACGTATTTATTGATTTGGAAACTCTCCAAAGAATATGATGATATAAATTTCAAAAGAATTAAAGGAGACTTCTCCAGTCTGCTTAAAATAGAGCATTCCATTAAAGATAATAAGACTCATGTTTTTGTAAAATTAACGAATGTAGAGCAGTGGAGTATTTTTAAGACCTTTTGCCAAGATTTGATAGCTGCAGTAGATGAATTTAAAATTGAGGATCAAAAAATAGAGTTTTTTATTAATAGGCTGTTAGATTGGAAGAAATTCTGGAAGAAATCGAAGCTGGAAATACTTAGCGCTGAAAATATTAAAGGCTTACTAGGCGAACTTAAATTTCTAAAGGAATTCCTTCTTAAAAGAATCTCCGGCCATGACGCTATCAGAGCCTGGGTGGGCCCTAACCCTAATCCTCAGGACTTCTCTTATAACAAAAATACTTATGAGATCAAAACCCACGATGAGAGCGTTCAACAAATAACAATATCATCGAAAGAACAACTTACGAAAAACACCAACGAACTTTACTTAGTAGTATATTCACTTTCAGTTTCCAACGAAACTTTATCGCTAAACTTAATTGATTACATAAAAGATATTAAGAACACATTGAATAGCTCTGAATGCGATATGTTTGATCAAAAATTAAACAATGTGGGATACAGCTATGACGAAGTATATAGAAAGTATGGGTATATGATTTCTGCACCTAAATTTTATAGAGTCGCTGATGATTTCCCTAAAATTACAACTTCTAATGTCCATGCCTCGATTAAGGATCTTAGTTATAAAATACCCTTAAATGTCATACAAAAATACAGATTAGAAGAGGATACTATTGTACTATGAAAATAGAAGATTACCACAAAGACCTGCTTTCAGACGTTGGATCCTCTGCTGAAGCTTTAAACAACGTCAGTGAGCACTCATTTAAAGAGATTTGCCTAGGCGAATTAGTCGACATCGCAGTAATAGATGATTTTGAAATCACAGACTACTACAATAAGAACAAGGGGTTTAAAGTAGATGCGTGGTATTATGATCAAACATCTAACTTACTTAATTTAATTGTATCTGATTTTTCAAATAAGCCAGAAATCGAAACTATAAATGAATCTAGCCTTAAAAAAGCAATCGATAGACCCATAAATTTTTTCAAAACATGTACAAGAGATCAAAATTTCAAAAGAAGCCTCGAAGATTCAGATCCAATTTCAGCGCTTGCCTGGAAAATACACGATCTTGAGAACAAGGATATTTCCTTAAAGATTATCTTAATAAGTAATAAGCTAATATCTAAGAGAACAAAAAATATTAAGTTAGAGGAAAAACTAAAACTTGATGTATGGGATCTTAACAGATTCTACGACTTAGCAATATCAGGACAAAGCAAAGAGCCAATCGAAATAAATCTCAAAGAATACAGCAAGGACGACGTCATGGTCCTCCGTGCTAACAATAAAAAAGAAAGTCTTGAGTCATTCCTTTTTGTATTAAACGGAGAAGTTTTAGCTTCAATATATGATGATTGGGGCGAGCGATTACTTGAGTCTAATGTTAGGACATTCCTCCAAAATAGAGGTAAGGTTAACAACGGCATGAGGAAGACAATAGCCTCTCAACCCGAAAGATTCTTCTGCTACAATAATGGCATCACAGCTACAGCAGAAAACGTCAATATTGACTCAAGTGGCAACCTGACGAATATAAAAAATTTTCAAATAGTTAACGGGGGACAAACAACAGCTTCTATATTTTCATCACGTCTTAAAGATAAGGTGCCACTCGAAGATGTTTTTGTCCAAGTAAAGATGACTGTGGTACCAGATGCTTTAACAGAAGATCTAGTGCCTAAAATCTCAGAGTATTCTAATACACAAAACAAAGTAAGTGTAACTGATTTTGCTTCCAACAAAGCGTGGAATATAAAGATTGAAGAAATATCCAGAAGGCTCTTGGCGCCACCTAGCCAAGATGGAGCACTCTTTGATACTCATTGGTTTTACGAGCGAACAAGAGGGCAATTTGCAAATGCGCAGCTTAAGCTATCGCAATCACAAGCAAAAGCATTTGTTAAGAAAAATCCAAAACAACAAAAGATCGATAAAACATATTTATCTAGAGTTAGTAACACTTTTGACATGGTTCCTCATAAAGTCAGTAAGGGTGCCCAAGAAAGCTTTAGACACTTCGTAGATAAGATAAATACTACCTGGGACAAAAATCCAGCCTCTGTTAATGATTTATATTTCCAGTCTAAAATATCTCAGATAATAATTTTCAAACATACTGATAAGTTGATTTTGAAAAACTTGGGTGGTGCTTACAAAGCTAACATTCTGACTTATACAATAGCGAAACTAACCTATGAAGCAGCTGAAATTGACCTGACTTGGCCATTGCAAAAAATTTGGGAAAACCAAACCGTTCCAGAAAAATTATCAAAGCAACTGAATATATATGTCTCGAAAACTAAAGAATGCTTAGAACAGACAGGTTTAGATTTAAATAAGAATATATCACAGTGGGCTAAGCAGTTAGGATGCTGGGAAAAAATTAAAGAAATGGATTTTGGCATTGGTAACAACTTCTATGATTTACTGATTTCAAATAAAGAGGTAAAGCGTGTGGAAAAAAGCGCTAAACGTGACCAGACTGAGTTAAATAAAGTTAATAATGTGGCTTACATACTCGAGAAGGGTCCAGCCCACTGGGCTGAGCTAATTGAATGGAATACTAGAGCCAAAAAGCTCGCAGCCTTTGAAATAAGCATCGCTAATTATGCAGTTGCCAACCGCGTACTATCAGACGCTCAGGCCAAAAAATTAGTGGCCGCCGAAAAGAGATGCGAAGATAAAGGATTTCCGGATATAATAGAATAAAAAGATGAACGACATCTTTTTACTCTATCAAAATGACTCCAACTATAAGAATTTTCCTTACGGTGACATTTTAGGAAAGCTTTATTGCTATGATAGCTTTGTGCCCAATCACAAAAAAATAAAAGTTAACGACAGTGTAATATTTAGGTTAAACAAGGCAGTTCCTGGCATAGTTGGGCACGGTGTAGTTGATAACATTACAATCAGCAATGGGATCAAGGAGCGACCTAGGTGCCCAAAGTGCGACAGTGCTAATGTTGCTCAAAGATCGAGACTGTTACCTCGATGGAAATGTTATGATTGTTTATATGTATTTGATAATGTAATAATTCAGAATTCAAAATGTATCAAGTATGCTGCTGGCATTAGAGACTTTAAAGAGTTTAAGACCTACCCAACGATACAGTCGATTAAGTGTTGTTCCTACAAATCTGCATCGAATCAGCACTCAATAAACCAGCTAGACCCTGAAAAATTAATAAATTCGCTAGACATCGCTGACCATGTCAAACTCGCACTGGAGTTGTGAATTAACGTTAGGCTCAACACTGTCATAAGAACAACCTTCCAGGGTAGATAGCAGTGCATCGCAGATTATTTTCATACCATCCGGTGGAATAGCCATACCAATCTGCTTCCTTACCTTCTCCTTACTGCCGCAGAAATTAAACCAGTCAGGAAAAGTCTGAAGTCTTGCCCTCTCTCGATTTGTTAATGCTCTAGGCTCACTCCAATGATACATGTGAGTACCTCCGCCACCGCTACCAGTTACAGTGTAGGCAGGCTTATTAGGATCAATCCTCTTGTATATAGAACTGAGGGTAGCACCCGATACGTTTAACTTTAGATTTTCCGGCAAATCAGCGGTCCAAGCATTTTCACCAGGCTTTATATGTTTTAGCCTCTCAACAACTTGCTCTGATTGGTTAGTCAGCTCCTGGTGCAAGGCATTTTTGGGTATATTAGCTAGAGCAGTACGTGCAGTTTTAATTATAAATTTTGGAGCAGGGACATGGAATTTAAGACCTAATGATTTTTTTATACCAACTATAATGATTCTATGCCTAGCCTGCGGTATGCCATACTCCTCGAAACGATATTTATGTGCAGTAATTTGATACCCGGCTGCGGCCATCTCAAACATTATTTGTTTAAAAGTATTTCCTTCGTTAGAACTACTTAGACCAGAAACGTTCTCTGCGATAAACCAGTTTGGTTTATCTACCCTATTAAGAACTTTTATTCCATGTTTGTATAGCGGGCCAAAATCTCCGTCTAAGCCCTTCGACTTACCAACCAAACTAAAATCATTACAAGGGAATCCGAATATCAGACCATCCACAGGTGGAAAAATTGAAGGATCGGTTAGGTCAATATCTTCATTATTAATATCTGCGTTTATCACTTTAGGCGGTGATTTAATTCCAAGCTGTGACTTCTCAAAATCATGGATATTCTGAATGTATGTATTGCAGCTATCTTCGTCGATATCGGTAGCCCATTCATGCTTCATTCTATATTCACGCTTACCTATAGTTAATGAGCTAAGAGAGGCCCCCAATGCTCCGCCACCTGGACCACAGAATAATTCACCGACTGTCTGAAATATTTTTCCCATATATTAAATCAATTTAAAGCTAATTTAGAACGAATGCCTAGGCGCTTCTTCTTAATTGAATAGAAATAGGGGTTATCTTTCCTCAAGCAATACGACAAGCTCCTCAATTCGAATAGCTAAATCAATTTTCTCTGGCCAAGAGTCTTCTCTGATTTCATTCGAATGCGCCAAGTTGTTACGCAGACTTTCAATTTTGTCCATAGTAGACTTCCAATCATTCTTTGAACTAAATCTTGTACGCTCAAACAAGGCATCTGTTTTTTTAAATATGGTCATCTTGTCTCCAAATTGAAGGCAATCTACTAGGCCAATTTCTTCTTTTTTTTCTAATCTAAGCTTATAAATTTTTTGCGCAGCCTTTTGGCGCTTTAAAGACAATAAGTCCTTCCACCAATCTTCCTCTGCTTCATTCTTGATTAGTTGCAGGAGCTGCATTTCTAAAATTGATATAATTCCGAAGAGCCACATGCGAACTGGTGCTTTCTGCAAGTCGCTTCGGGTAACAATGGCACTAGGTGCGCCTAAAAAACGTAGAAAAACAAAATCCTCCTTTGCGAGCTTACTAAGTGTTTCTAAAAGTGGCGTTTTCTCGTCGAGAAGCGTCCGGTCTGAAAATGGCTTGGTATATTCCTTTAATAATCCTGTTTTGAGGTCTTCTATTTGAACATAACCTAACATTGTGCCATCGTTAGACACGCCGATGACATCAAAACCCTTTGCTTCCATAAAGCCTTTAACTTTTTCCGAGGGCTGATTTGCATCAAAGGCCGCCAGGGGTTCGGCGATTTCTCGCGCGGTGATACTGTCACGGAAAAGTCGGTGTAGGTCTTCGTAGGTCGATTTCATGAGGGGAATTTCAAGGGGGATTTTAAATTATCGCATCGCTACAAATGATTCTAATGAAAAAGCAGTGTCGGCTTTAAATTAAACAAGGCAGTAATATCAGTCTTATCCGTGGAGGTGTGCTAGCAACCCAAAAACATCTATGACACAAAAAGTGCTTCCCCTTTCCGGCCAGCTCCCCCACTCTGCCTCTATCGTTCTTTAAATCTCTCGCGTCTTTAACGCATCTTGAAGTGTCCCGCCTAGCGGGATAACGCCAACCGGGTTTTTCCATTTTCTGGAGAGTCACCACGGTGGTCCAATGATGTGCGGCCTGACGCCACCGAACCCAAGCACTCTCCTGCACGTTAGATCGTCCCGCAGGGTCGATCTTTTTTTGTGTCTAGGTGAGTGCGTTTAACCAAACAAACGCACATCATGGAAATACTAAAAAATAAGCACGCTTCCGTCCGTATCGGACCAAGCAACCCTGATCACCACATATACAATAATAACGGGGTCTGGTGGCTCCACTACACGAGCTACCCCACTCCTGCCACGAGTAAGCGGATACGCCGCTCCCTGGGGACGCGAGACGTCACGCTCGCGCGTCATCGCCGCGATACGATACTTAAAGACTTATTCGGGGGTGTAGGGAAATGAATAGGCGGTATTTCTTAAAGTCCCTAGGCCTAGGCGCGACTGCTCTTTGCATGCCCAGTAGTTTCTTGCTCCGTGCAGAGCGCTATGCTGAGCGATATAATGCCCCTTTGGTCAAAGCTTATGCTGGGGCTAAACAGACCCTCTACGTCCGTGAAGGGGGCATTCTGTGCTTTGGCGATCCTTACGCCCCTCCCGCAAGCATACCCACATGGCGCGAGTGGCACACAGACTATTGCGGCGAGGATTCTAACGGTCTCGCAGATTCGATGGGTATGTCTGATAAAGACCTCGATTATGAAATCGACGAGTGGCATTTCCGCGAAATGTATTGGAACCGCCATGAATCGCCTGAAGCAGTTGCTTATAATGAGCTGCAGGCCATGGACATTGG
>Ga0302125_10000562_pt1 | contig 20058 bp, 20 predicted proteins | sample CB4_surface_MG_FD_203111 | JGI IMG/M metagenome (GOLD analysis project Ga0302125, IMG submission 203111) | Marine microbial communities from Western Arctic Ocean, Canada - CB4_surface | ecosystem: Environmental > Aquatic > Marine > Oceanic | place: Canada: Western Arctic Ocean | collected... | reverse complement strand
TGAAGACCTTTAGCTTCTTCAACTGTGATAACTCCTTCGTTACCAACTTTTTGCATTGCTTTAGCAATCATATCTCCAATTTCTTTTTCACCATTTGCAGAAATAGTTCCAACTTGAGCAATCTCTTCAGTGGTTTTAACTTTTTTGGAATTGTCTTTGATTCTCTGGATTACAGCTGTAACCGCAAGATCCATTCCTCTTTTCAAATCCATTGGATTCATTCCAGCTGCAACAAACTTGCAACCTTCTTTTGCGATTGCTTGCGCTAACACAGTTGCAGTCGTAGTTCCATCACCAGCTTCATCATTTGTTTTGCTAGCAACTTCCTTAACCATTTGAGCTCCCATATTTTCAAATTTATCTTCAAGCTCAATTTCTTTTGCAACAGTAACACCATCTTTTGTAATTCTTGGTGCTCCATATGATTTATCTATTACTACGTTACGTCCCTTCGGACCTAAAGTAACTTTTACTGCGTTCGCCAGAATATCAACACCTCGTAGCATTGCATTTCTAGCTTCAGTATCAAATTTTACTATTTTACCTGACATTGTTTATTTCCTCCTAAATTATTTAATATTATTTTCCTACTACACCCATGATGTCACTCTCTTTCATGATGCTGTATTCTTTGCCATCCACCTTAACTTCAGTGCCTGACCATTTCCCAAAAAGAACACGATCACCAACTTTAACATCCATAGGGATAGTTTTTCCATCTTCTGACTTTGCTCCAGGTCCAACAGCAATTACCTTGCCTTCCTGAGGTTTTTCTTTTGCTGTATCTGGAATAATGATTCCACCAGCTGTTTTTTCTTCGCTTTCCAGGGATTCTATCAATACCCTGTCATGTAAAGGTCTAAATTTCATTATTTTGCTCCTTGTATCGTTAATTGTGGGTTGTTATATGACTATCAATTATAAAATTTCAAGACCCTAGAAAACCTTAAAACCTATGTTTTTCAAAGGCTTTATTGTAAATACCTTTGTATGAACTCAAACGACCCTCAAAAACTTAAAGGAATAAGTGAAATATCTGACAAGTATGATGTTTATTTTGTAGATTTGTGGGGAGTTGTTCATAATGGTATGCAGTGCTATCCGGAAGCACTAAGAGTATTAGAAAAACTTAAAGAACAAAATAAAAAAATTGTTCTAATTTCAAACGCACCAAGACCCTCGCCAGTAGTTAAGGCGTATTTAGAAACTATCGGTCTCAAAAGTTCTTGCTATGATTTTTTGATTACCTCTGGCGATATAACTAGAGAATATATTTTATTAAATTCCAATAAAAAGAAATTTTATCATTTAGGCCCAATCAAAGATATTGATTTATTTAAAGGTTTAAACATTACGTTGGCCAAGCAAGATGAATGTGATGAAATTATTTGTACAGGACTTTTGCCAAACCAAGAAAAGTTAGAAGATTATGAAACTATATTAAATTATTTTTTAAATAAAAAAATACCATTAATTTGTGCAAATCCAGATGATGTAGTTATTAGAGAAAAAAAAATAGAATTTTGTGCAGGAGCGTTAGCTAATTATTTTAAAAAAAAAAGAGGAGTAGTTCGTTATTTTGGAAAACCTTACTCAGAAATTTATAGCTTTGCTTTAAAAAAAATTAATAACCACAGCAACTTTAAAGATAAGAAAATTAATATATTGGTGATTGGAGATAATATAAAAACAGACATCAAGGGTGCTAATCTATTTAATTTAGATTCTGTTTTGATATTAAATGGAATCTATAAAGATTTTTTTAGAAATGGGATTGTTAATTTTGATGAGTTAAAAGATTCAGTGAATTTAAAAGATGTAACTATTAATTATTTTCAAGAAAAGCTTGCATGGTATTAAATAAAATTGTTAGAAATGCAGTTATTGCTATTGGAAACTTTGATGGAGTTCACAAAGGTCATCAAACTATTTTTCAGTTAGGAAAAAAAATTGCAAAACAAAATAAACAAAAATTTGGCGCTGTTACCTTTGCTCCTCTGCCTTATGAATTCTTTCAAAAAAATAAAAAAATTATCCGTATAACGCTTGATGATTTGAAAGTTGATTTAATTAAAAAAAATAATGTAGATTTTGTCTATGTTTGTAAATTTAACAAAAAATTTTCAATGATATCAGCAGAGGATTTTATTACAGAAATTGTGATTAAAAAATTAAATCCAAGTCACATTATAATAGGTAAAAATTTTAGGTTTGGAAATCAAAGAAAAGGTAATATTGCCTTGTTAAGAAAATTTGGAAAAATACATAACTTTAAGGTAAGTGATTTACGCTTAACTAAAGAAAACAAAACTAAGATATCTTCGACCAGAATCAGGCTTGCTATAGAAAAAGGCAATATGGATCTTGCAGGTCGTTTACTAGGAAGAAACTGGAGCATTAGAGAAAAGGTTATACCGGGAAGAAAAGTTGGAAGGCAGTTAGGTTTTAGAACTGCTAACATTATCATTAAAAATAATATTGCTCCAAAAACAGGAGTATATGCAATTAAGGCTAAGATTAAGGATAAAATTTATGATGGCGTTGCTAATTTTGGCTTAGCCCCAACATTTTCTAGAAACAAGCTAGTATTAGAAATAAATTTATTTAAAAAAATACCTTCATTCTATGGACAATTCGCCGAGATTGCATTTGTAAAGAGGTTAAGAAATGAAAAAAGTTTTAAAAATAAAATTTTATTAATTAGACAGATAAAAAAAGATATAACAACTGCAAAAGAAATTCTTAAAAAATGAGTGAAATAAAAGTAAATCTTCCCAAAACCCAATTGGGAATGAAAGCAAATCTGCCAACGAAAGAGCCTGAGTTTTTAAAGCTGTGGAGTGATATAAATTTATATAAGCAGCAACGATCTCAATCTTTAGATAAAGAAAAATTTATTCTTCATGACGGACCCCCTTATGCTAATGGCAATATTCACATTGGAACTGCGCTTAATAAAATTTTAAAAGATGTAATTATTAGGTATCAGCAACTGCTTGGGAAAAATGCAGTTTATGTGCCAGGCTGGGACTGTCATGGATTGCCCATCGAATGGAAGATAGAAGAGGAATTTAAAAAAAAAGGAAAAGATAAAAAAAATATTTCTATTATTGAGTTTAGGAAAGAATGTAGAGATTTTGCATCCTCTTGGATTTTAAAACAAAAAGAACAATTTAAAAGATTGGGTGTAGAGGGCGATTGGAATAATCCATACACCACTATGAGCACCGAGGCGGAAGCACAAATCGCAGTTGAAATATTAAAGTTTTTAAAAAATGGAGGTTTGTATAATGGCTTTAAACCAGTCTTATGGTCCGTGGTAGAGGCCACTGCTTTAGCGGATGCAGAAGTTGAATATGCAGATCATAAATCTAATACTATTTTTACAAAATTTCCCATCCAAGGAACATTCGAAAGTTTAAATAATGTAAAAGTTGTTATCTGGACTACCACACCATGGACGATACCTTGCAATCGGGCCTTAGCATTTAATAGTAACTACGAATACTCATTAGTTGAAGTTACACAGCAAGGCGAAAAAGATACAGTTGTTCTTGCTACCAAATTAATAAGTGAGGTGATGAAGTCTTGTGAAATTGAAGATTTTAAAATTATCAAATCATTTCCAGGATCTGATCTTAAGAATGTAAAATGCTCACATCCTTTTCAATTGCAAGGATATGATTTTGATGTCCCATTGTTAGAAGCTGATTTTGTAACATTGGAGCAGGGAACGGGAATTGTTCATATTGCTCCCAGTCATGGACCTGATGACTTTAATTTAGGATTAAAAAATAATATCAAAGCAGAAAATACAATAGATGATCATGGTCATTACACAAATGTAATTAAAAAATTTGAGGGTATTCATATATTTAAAGCTGATAAAATTATTATCGAAGAGCTGAACCTTAATAAAAAACTTTTAGGGTCTGGAACTTTAGTGCATAGCTACCCTCATTCATGGAGATCTAAAGCTCCATTAGTTCATAGAGCAACGCCTCAGTGGTTTATCTCTATGGAGTCTAATGATTTAAGAAATGTTGCCTTAAAAGCTATAGATAATACAAATTTTTACCCCCCTGTCGGTCAAAACAGATTAAGATCTATGATTGAAACAAGGCCAGACTGGTGTATTTCACGCCAAAGATTCTGGGGAGTGCCAATACCCATTTTTGTAAATAAAAAAACGCATGAGCCATTAATCGATGAGGATGTATTTAAAAGAATAGAAAGCATCTTCTTAAAAGAAGGAAGCGATGCTTGGTTTGTAAAAAAAGATGAAGAGTTCTTAGGGCTGAAATACAAAAGCGAAGATTATAAAAAAGTTAACGATATTGTAGAAGTGTGGTTTGATAGTGGTTCTAGCCATTCTTATGTTCTTGAAAAAAGAAAAGATTTAAAATGGCCTGCAGACATGTACCTTGAAGGATCAGATCAACATCGAGGTTGGTTTCATTCCTCTTTGCTCCAATCGTGTGGTACTAGAGGTCAAGCACCCTACAAAAGTATTCTATGTCATGGATTTGTTGTGGATGGGAAGGGGCAGAAAATGTCCAAGTCTTTAGGGAATGTGGTTTCTCCAGATGAAGTAATTAAAAAATATGGGGCGGATATTCTAAGACTCTGGGTGATCGCATCTGATTACTCAGATGATTTAAAAATTGACAATGCAATATTAGAACAACACTCTCAATCTTATAGAAAAATTAGAAATACCTTTAGGTTTTTGCTAGGTAATTTAAATGATCAATTAAATTTAGAAGAAATAGTAAATCTTTCAGAGTGTGAAGAAATTGAAAAATATATTTTGCATAAAATTTCATCTTTAGACTCTGAGTTTAAAAATTTAAACAAAAGCTATGACTTCCATAAAATTTTTATAGATATCTTAAATTTTTGTACTATTGATCTTTCAGCTCTATACTTCGATATTCGAAAAGACAGTTTGTATTGCGATGATCTAGATTCTGCCAAAAGAATTAATTGTACAAAAGTCCTTTCAATTGTTGCAAGATTTCTCTTAAAGTGGCTTTCCCCAATCCTAGTTTTTACATGTGAAGAAATATATCAAATTGTAAAAAAAGAAAAATTTAAAGAAAGTATTTTTCTTCATGATTTTGGGACATTTCCCCAAGAGTGGGTTGATGAAAAAGTTCAAGAGAAGTGGAATTTTCTAAAAAAAATAAGATCAGAAGTTAACAATGCAATTGAATTAAAAAGAAATGAAAAACTAGTTGGATCTGGCCTTGATACAAATGTGCACATTTCTTTAGACGAGAAATATTTGTTCAATTTTGACAAAATTGATCTTCCCGAGCTGTTTATTTGTTCTAGCAGCTCATTAAATCAAAAAGATTTAAATTTTGAAAACTTTCAAATAGCCAACAGTTCATTAGAAAATTTAAAAATTATTGTAAATAAAGCAGAGGGATCCAAGTGCCCACACTGTTGGAAGATTCTACCTAATAAATGTGACCGGTCTAATTGTGGAATTAATTAAACAGAAAATAAAAAAAAATTGGGTTTTTTTAGTTATCATCATCATTGTGTTTTTGCTTGATAGAGCTAGCAAAAATTATGTAATTAATTTTTTTTTAACCCATGGGTCCGATAGTTATTATTTTAATTCATTCTTAAACTTTGTTTTGTTGTGGAATACCGGAATGGCCTTTGGTATTTTTGAAAGTGATAGTTACACATATTATATATTTAGTTTCTTAATTTTTTTAGTCATTATATTTCTAATCGTTTGGCTATTTAAATCGAACAGAAAATTTGAGAAAACATCAATAGCTCTCATAATCGGAGGGGCCTTAGGCAATTGGTTTGATAGGCTCGTTTACAATGCAGTGCCAGATTTTATAGACTTGCATTATTTGGATTTCCACTGGTTTGTGTTTAATGTATCGGATATTATAATTTCTGTTGGAATTTTATTATTAATATTAAGTGACTTTCTTTTAAAAACAAATGAACTATAAAAATTTATTTACCATCTTGTCACTTCTTGCATTGAGTCTTAGCTCATGCACCTCTTTTAAGAAAACCTTAGGTATGGAAAAAGATGTTCCAAACGAGTTTTTGATTGAAAAAAGAGATCCTTTAACTTTGCCCCCAGACTATAATATTCTACCCCCTGACAGTAATGCCAAAATTAGTAAAAATAAAGAATCCGTTAGTTCTCTAAAGTCAATTTTTGACAAAGACCTTGGTAGTCAAAAAAAATCTTCTAGTGATGACGTTCCAGGCAATACAAAAAGTATTGAAAATGATATTTTAAAACAAATCAAATAAATGAGTCTTAATATTAATTTAGAATATTTTTTTGATGGAAGCATGGGGTATAATTTAAAATCTACAGAAGAGTATAAAAAAAGCATAGACCTTTGTAACAAAGCCTCTGAAAAAATATCTAAAGAAATAAAAGAACAATCCAATGAAATTTTTAACTCCTTTACTCTTAGCTACCAGAATTCAACTAAATTAATTAGAGATAAAATTATTAAAAAAAAATATCAACTAGTAATTGGTATGGGAGGATCTTCTGCAGGAGCCAAAGCAATCAACATGCGTATTGAGGGAAATGTTTTTTTTCTAGACAATTACGACCCTACATATCTTCAAAATTTTTTAAAAGATTATAATATAAAAGACTTTACAATTTATATCATTTCTAAATCTGGGAGTACCTTTGAAACTTTAGCAATGTGCAATCTGCTCTTCCAGCATTTGTTAAAAATATCTACGATCGAAGAAATTATAAAACATATAATTATTATAACGGAAGAATCTAAAAGTTTACTAAGTGATTTTGCTAAAAAAAATAATCTTCAAATAATTCATCATAATAAAAAAATTGGAGGAAGATTTTCGGTTTTTTCAGAGACCGCTATGATTTTGTTTGATTTTGATCCTGATCAAATTTCTAATAGTGCTCAGTCTATAGTTCTAAAATTAACAGAAAACAATCTAGAGGATGATACTAACCCCGCAGTTAATGCAGCAGTCATTTTAACTTTGCAAGAACGATACGGTATAAATTATAATATTAATCTCTTGTATGATTATACTTTAAAAAACTATTCTTATTGGTTTCACCAATTGTTTGCAGAAAGTTTGGGAAAAAATGAAAAAGCCCTCACTCCAATGACCTCTATTTGCCCAAAAGACCACCACAGCTTAATGCAGCTGTTTATTGATGGATCTAAAAACAAATTATTTAATATTTACCAACCTTTTTTAACAGAAGAATCTTTGAAATTTTCTTCCCTAGGGTTGGGCTGCATTGAAACAAAAACTCCTAATGAGCTTTTGGAATCACAGTATTTGAGTGTTATTAGAACTTTTAAAAACTTAAAAATTCCTCATAGACTAGTGACTACCACAGGTGATAAAATTTCAAATATTTTTGAACTTTTCTCTTATAATATTTTAGAAACAGTAGTTCTTGGATACGCGCAAAATTTAAATCCATATGACCAGCCAGCAGTTGAGCAAATTAAAGTAAATACTTTTAGTCCTTAATTTTACCAAAAAAAACAATAGATCGACCATATTTTTTTTTTAAGATTTCATCCAGGTAATCACTAAAAATAAATTTTTCTCCTTCTTCGTAATGAATCATTATTAGGGTGTCTGATAAATTTTTCTTATTTTCAGATAACTTTTCAAATATTTCTTCCAAATATTTAAACTGAAAAGGCGGGTCTAAAAATATCAAACTAAGTTTTGCTAAGGAAAAGTCTAATTGAATTTTTAAAAAATCTCCGAAAATTAAATTACCTTCATTCAGTATTGAAAAATTTTGAATGTTTTTTTTTAGAATTTCAAATGATTTTTTATTATTTTCTATAAATGTTACATGTGAAGCACCTCGTGATAAGCACTCCATTCCAAAAGAACCACTACCAGAAAAAGCATCAAGAATAGAGCTTTTTTCAAATTGAAATTGTAATAAAGGGGAGTGTACCAACAAATTGAACAAACTTTCTTTTACATAGTCCCTTAGAGGCCTGGTAATTTTAGGGTCTGGCAATATTAGTTTTTGTTTTTTAAATTTTCCGGAGATAATCCTCATACTGTCTTATTTCTTTAGGTTCAGCTGTTTTTATTTCACCAGGTTTTAGGTTAGAAATCTTAAAAGGCCCAAACTCTAATCTGGTAAGTTTGTTTACTCGCAAATCAATACTCCGCATCAATTCTCTTATTTCTCTATTTTTCCCCTCTTTTAGTTCCATTTCTATCCAGAAATTTTTTTTATCTTTATTAAACAACTTGTATTTAAATGGTCTATATTGAATTCCATCAATTCTTCTTCCTTTGCTCAAATTATCAATTTTTTGTTCTTCGCAAACTCCATAGACTCGCACTCTATATTTTCTTATAAATCTATTTTTCGGTAGTTCCAGACTTCTTGCCACCTCCCCATCATTGGTAACAATCAGTAATCCTTCAGAGTTTACATCTAATCTACCCGCAAAAATAAAATTTTTAAATTTTTTTGGAAGCAGATCGTAAACAATTTTTCGTTCATCTTGTTTGTTCTTAGAGCAGATACAATCAGTTGGTTTATAAAATTTGTAAATTTGTTTGAATTTTTTAAAAAGCAATAATTTGCCATCTAACTTTATAGAATCGTTCTTATTCACAAAATGAACCGGTGTGGCGAGCACCTCTCCGTTTAGGTGGATTCTCCCATCCTCAACCATTCGTTCGATTTCTCTTCTAGACCCTACATTATAAGATGCTAAAAATTTTGAAATTCTAACTTTTTCAGGTAATTCTTTCTTCATATGAATAGTTTTAAACTCTACATAGATACTCTATTGAAATTGTGTAACCAAGCAATAAAGAGAAATGAAGTACCAGTTAGTGCTATAATTGTAGATCCTAAGAGTAAAAAAATTATTGCCAGAGCTCACAATTTATCAATCCGCAACAAAGACCCATTAGCACATGCAGAGATATTAGTTATTAGAAAAGCGCTTAAATCTTTAGGTAAAAAAAGACTAGACGGTATGGATATTTATTGCTCACTTGAACCTTGTGCAATGTGTACGTCAGCTATCGCCTTATCTCAGCTGAGAAATATTTATTTCTGTGCTGAAGATAAAGCAAGTGGAGGGTTGGTTAATGGTCCAAAATTAGGTTTCTCCAAATATTTAAAATATAAGTTTTCTTTTTACTATGGTTTTGAAGAAAATAAGTTTTCAAAAATATTGATTGATTTTTTTAAACAAAAAAGAAAATAGTATTTATTTAATTGCTCTCCAAGCAATATCCCGTCTAAAGTATTTATCTTCCCAATCCACAAGATCTAACATTTGATGAGCTTTGCCTCTTGCCTCCTGCAGGCTAGGAGCAAGTGCAGTTGCATTAAGGACTCTACCTCCATTAGCTAAAATTTTTTTATCTACCTTGATGGTTCCGGCATGAAAAATCTGTTGTGTAAAATTATTCTCAATATTCTCTAAATTTTTAATATGAGTTTTAGTTTGATATTTTTCTGGGTAACCCCTCGCTGAAGCTACCACTGTAATGCAAGGGTCTTTTTTCCAAAAAATTTTTTGATCATTTAAATTTTTATTTTTTACTGAAAGAATTAAGTCAAGCAAATCGTTTTCTAATCTCATCATAATTACTTGGCATTCGGGATCCCCAAATCTAATATTGTATTCTATAAGTTTTGGTTCATTGTTTTTTATCATCAACCCTGCATATAATATCCCAACAAAAGAACAGCCAATTGTATTGAGACTTTTTATAGTTGGTTCAATAATTTTTTTATTTATTTTTTCTTGCATATCACTTGTAATCAATAATGACGGAGAGTATGCGCCCATTCCTCCTGTATTAAGGCCAGTATCATTTTCACCAATTCTTTTATGGTCTTGAGCAGTACCAATAGGTAAATAATTTTCTCCATCCGTAATAACAAAGTAGCTAGCTTCTTCACCTTCCAAGAACTCTTCAATAACTACTTTACTAGATGTTTTAAATTTTCCTTCTAATATTTCTTTGGCGGATTTAATAGATTCTTTTACATTGCTGGATATGGTAACGCCTTTTCCAGCAGCCAAACCATCCGATTTAACAACAAGGGGATGCTTGGATTTTTTAATAAAATCCTGTGCTTTTAAAAGATTGTCAAAACTTTCATATTCCGCAGTAGGAATATTAAAGTCTTTACATAGTTTTTTCATAAAATCTTTTGATCCCTCAAGCTGAGAAGCTTTTTTACTAGGGCCAAATGTAAAAATATTTTTTTCAGATAAAAAGTCGACAATCCCTTTAACCAAAGGAATTTCAGGACCTACTATTACGGTGGAAATGTTTTTTTTCAGCAAAACTGAATAAAGTAAATCAAAATTTAAGGGATCAATTTCTATATTTTCACAGATCGAATCGGTTCCAGGATTTCCTGGAATGCAAAAAAGTTTAGATATTTTTTTGGATATGCTCAATTTAAAACAAAGAGCATGTTCTCTTCCACCACTTCCAATTACAGCAACGTTCATGTTAATATAATTACTATATTATAATGCAAAATATTCCAGAATTTTCAGTATCAGAAATTACCAACTTAACTAAAAGTATTTTAGAAGATAATTTTGGCTTGATAAGAGTTAAGGGTGAAATAACAAAGGTTAAAGATTTTAAAGGTCATTACTATTTTTCACTCAAGGACGAGAATTTTGTTTTAAATTCTGTATGCTGGTCAAGAAACGTCCCATTTTTAAATATGAAGCCAGAGGAGGGAATGGAAGTATTTGCCCAAGGTAAGCTAACCACTTACGCCAAGGGAAGTATTTCTAATTACCAGTTACAAGTTGATCAAATTGATGCCCAAGGCGAAGGAGCCCTACTAAAAATTTTTGAGCAAAGAAAAAAAAAATTAAAAGATGAGGGTTTATTTGATGACCAATATAAAAAAAAATTACCGTTTCTTCCAAAAAAAATTGGAGTAATTACATCTCCCACTGGCGCCGTCATTATGGATATTGTGGATCGTATCAAAAATAGATTTTCTACACATTTAGAATTATTCCCAATTTCAGTTCAGGGCGCTAAGTCTGCAGAAGAAATTGTTCTAGGAGTTAATTTTTTTAACAATCATTCCGATGTAGACCTTGTCATTATTGCCAGGGGTGGTGGAGGGGCAGAAGACTTTCTTCCCTTCAATAGTGAGAATGTCGTTAGAGCAGTTTTTCAATCTAAAATTCCGATTATATCAGCTATTGGACACGAAACAGATTTTACTCTTCTGGACTTTGTCGCCGATGTTAGAGCTGCAACTCCGAGTGCAGCAGCAGAAATAGCAGTACCCGAAATGAGAAATTTAGAAAGACAGCTAAATGATTTATTTAAAAATTTAAAATTTACTATTGAGCTGGTGTTTAAAAGTGCAAATGAAGAGCTTCATGGTTTAAGCAAATTTTTAAATAAAAAATCATTAGAAAATTTTATTAAAAATAATAAAAAAACGTTACTCATGTTAGCTAAAAACTTGCAATATTTTGCTCATAATTTAATAAAAGAAAAAAATGTAAAAATTGATAATTATTTTTTAAGATTAGATAATTTAAGTATACAAAAAGTTTTAAAAAGAGGATTTGCAATAGTAAGAGACGCCAAAGACAAAAAGATAGTAAAAACTAGCAATGTTAACAAAGAGCATCTTGTAAATATTGAGTTTTACGATGGAATATTAACTGCTAAAACACAAAAAAAACAATGAAAGAAGCCAAGTTAAAATATTATGCAGGTGGTTTTGATATTATCACTCAAGGAAATTATATTCTTTGTGCAGTATCTAAAAAGCAAATTGACTTGCAAGATTTGAGGTATTGGAGTGTTGAGTTACAAGAGGCGTATTCTTCCCCAACAGAAGTAGCTAAAAAAATTTCAAATGATTAAAAAATTATTTTTATGTTGTTTTGTATTATTTTATTTGAACACGCCCGCACGTAGTATTGAGTTTTTTGGAAAATTTACCGAGGGAGGAATCATTAAAGGAAAAACCCCTCCTAACAGTGAATTGTTTTTAGATAAAAAAAAATTAAAAGTTTCAAAAAATGGTTATTTTGTTTTTGGTATTGAAAAAGGAAGAGCCAAAGATATTGAAATTAAAATTTCAACCAAGGGAGATTCTCGTATCTTTAGAAAAAAAATTGAAAAAAGAGATTTTTTAATACAAAAAATTAATGGACTGCCAAAAAAAATGGTTACACCAGGAAAAAAAGCACTAGAACGAATTAAAAAAGAACAGGTTTTTTTCAATCAAATGAGATCTGTAAATTCTAATAATGAATTTTTTTATTTTAAATTTTTGAAGCCAACAACTGGAATTATTTCAGGAAAATACGGAAGTCAAAGAGTCTTGAATGGAAAGCCTAGAAGGCCCCACATGGGATTAGATATTGCCAACAAAAAAGGCACTAGTATTTATGCGACCGCAGAAGGAGTTGTAACTCTTGCTCAAAAAAATTTATATTTTACTGGCGGAACAATTGGTATTGACCATGGGCATGGAATAACATCAGTATACTATCACCTCAATTCTCTAAATGTAATCAAAGGTCAAAAAGTTTCACAAGGGGAGGTGATAGGAGCTATGGGATCTACAGGAAGATCAACTGGAGATCATTTGCATTTTGGAATCTATTGGAAGCAAATAGCTCTAGATCCTGAACTAGCTCTAAAAAACTAAACTTTCCACCTATTGTGAGTCCATATCCACTGTCCTGGATTTTCTAAAATTATTCCTTCTATTTTTTCATTGATTTTTTTCCCAATAGAAAAATCATCATCTTTTTTTTTATCTACAGAAATAGGATTCAAAATATTTATAATAAATTTGTATTTTTCAACTCTTCTAATAGAAATAGGAATAATTTGATAACTGTACTTCAGGGCTAACTGAGAAGGTATCGAGGTAGTAAAGGCCTTTTCGCCAAAAAAATCAATTTTTTTACCCTGTGTAATACTTTGATCTACCATTACCGCTATATTAGTTTTGGCTTGAACAGCCTTTATAAATTGACGAGTGCCATCTCCCTTTCTTCCATGTATTTTTTTTGGAATTTGAAAACTACAAATGTATTTTTTTCTCCAGTATTCCATCAGAGGGTTAAGAAAAAAGTTATTTAAAGGTCGATAAATAGCAGCTATATTTAGATTTTTTTTATCTAGCTCCATTGCCATTAATTCAAAGTTAGCAAAATGACCCGAAACAAAAACCGTTGGTATATTGCTTGATTTAATTAAGTCTAGAATTTCACTGCCATTAATTACTACATAGTTTTTTTTATTTTCTCTAAATTCTTTTAAATAAACATATTCAGCAAAAGTTCTTCCAAAATTACACCACATTTCTCTAGTATATTTATTTTCTTCTTCACTGCTTAGTCCTGGAAAAGCTTTTTTAAAGTTACTTGATACTCTTTTTTTAGATCTAAAGTTAACCCCTACGTAATTAGAAATTAAGCATCCTAAATCAGAGGATAATTTTCTACCTAATAGCTTAAATATTAAAAATAAAAAAATTATAATAACAAATTCAAAAAAATATTTAATTATTTTCATAAGATACGATCTGTTTAACTAGCTTTTCTTCATCATTAATAATTAATTGAATCTTGCTGCACTCTATATTTTCTTTGTTTTTTTCGCTAAGTCTCAAATAATCTTTTTCTGTAGTTAGTAAATGCAATTTATTTTTTAGAGCGTAGTTTTTTAGTTCATCAATGTCATAATCACTATATTCATAATGATCAGGAAAAAACTTATACCCACTTATATTAATTTTGTTTTTTTTTAAAAGATTTAAAAAATTAATATTATTTCCTATTCCAGAAAATACAAAATAGTTTTTAACTTTAAAATAATTTGCATTTAACAAATGATAAGCCGAGTAAAATATTTTTATATCCTGTTTATAAGATTTTATTTTTTTTTCCAAATCGGGGTTCAAATCTCCATTAATAAACACAATATCTGAACATTTAATTCTATCTAAGCTCTCTCTTAAAGGCCCACTAGGAATTATGAACCCATTTCCTACAGACTGGGTAGAACTAAAACATAGAATGGAAATATCCTTTTTAATCTTTTCATCTTGAAATCCATCGTCCATTATAGCAAGATTATAATTTTCCTTTATGGCTTGTTCGATGGCCGATATTCGCGATTTGTGAGTAATGACTTTGCAGCTTTGTTTGAGCATTGCTATCTCATCTTTTTGATTTGCGTATTTTTTTTTAACAATTACTAAATTAAATTTACTTTTTAAAAGTGAGGCCATCTTGATTGTGAGGGGGGTTTTTCCAGTTCCACCTAAGTAAATATTTCCGATACAAATAGTTTTAATATTGAATTTTTTGGGATTTTTAATCACTCTTCTTGCTGCTAAGATCAGGCAGTACAGTGCTGTAATAGGCAATAGCAGTATAGCCCATAGAGATACTTGTTTGGAGTCCCAAAAGGCAGGCTTGTTAAGATTCATTATTTAATGAAAGAGTTAAGGTAGTTGATGTGATCTAGCAATATTTTTTGACTGTATTCCTTCATGACCACTTTAAGTTTATCATCATTTTTAAAGTTTTTAAAATTTGAAATTAATTCTTGCGACAGCATTGTCTCGGAAGTTACAAGCCTAGAGGCATTATTTTTTGTTAAAAATTCAAAAATTTCAGTAAAATTGTAAATGTTAGGCCCATGAAACAAATAACATCCTTCTCTTGCTGGCTCTAGAGGATTTTGACCCCCATGAGCAATTATTGACCCCCCCAAAAAAACTAGATTCATTTTTTTAAAAATTTCTCCGGCATCACCGAAAGAATCTACAATATAAAAATCTTTATTTGCAAGCGGAAGAGCTTCTTTGCTTTTTAGTTGGTAGGTTAAATTGTTAGTTTTAATTATATCTATCAATCCTTTAATTTTATTAAGATGTCTGGGTATTAAAATACACTGAGATTTAATTTGTTCTCTTTTAATTTTTTTGACCGTCTCTATAATAAAAATTTCCTCTCCCTTATGAATGCTCATTGCTACCCAAGAATTTTCAACCACTCTTTCAAAAACAAAACTACTGTCATTTGAAATGTTATCTGGGGCAACAAATTTAAGATTTCCAAAAAAATTTACATTTTGTATATCAAAAAATTCTACAAAAGATTTAACTTCCTTGCTTTGTGCTGTGATTGAATCAAATTGATTCAAAAGTTTTTGAGCAATTTTTTTTGCCAATTTCCATCTTGAAAATGACTTGTTAGACAACCTTGCATTTAATAAAATTAATTTAGATATTTTTTTTGTTTGTAAAATAAGATTAGGCCAAATTTCAGATTCTACAAAAATAGATACTTGGGGTTTCCAGTGATGTAAAAACTTTTTTACTATTATGGGGGTATCAAGTGGAGCAAACTGATGAGTAATATTTTCTGTGTTTCTAAAAATTTTACGACAATATTCTGAAGAACTAAGAGTGACGGTAGTAATTAATATTTTATAATTTTTATTCTTACTAAAGTAAGATATTAAGGGTACTACTGATTTAATTTCTCCGAGGCTCGAAGCATGAAACCATATTGTTGAATTATTATTTTTAATTTCATAGCACCCTAGCTTTTCTTTAAATCGTATCGGGTCTTCTTTTTTTTTTAAGACTCTAATATTTAAAAAAATATTAGCAAAGAAATGAAATATATAACTTACGTATATATAAAAAGTGAGCATAGAAACTAGACAGCAATTTCTTGATTATATAATTTTTTATATGTATTAGATTTAATCAAAAGCTCTTCATGTGTTCCTTCTTCAACCAAAGAACCTTCAGAAAGAACAATAATTTTATCAGCATTCTTAATAGTTGATAGTCTATGAGCAATAACAATTGTTGTCCTATTTTTAATTAAATTATCTATTGCGTATTTAATTTTTGCTTCTGACTCTGTATCTAAAGCAGATGTAGCTTCATCTAATAAAATAATAGAACTGTTTTTTAACATGGCTCTAGCAATAGATAATCTTTGTTTTTGACCTCCTGATAATTTTACTCCATTTTCTCCCACGATAGTTTCATAACCATTCGGAAGTTCACGAATAAACTCATCTGCTGCAGCATTTTGGCTAGCTAAAATGATATCTTCTTTGCTAGCCCCTAATCTTCCGTATGCTATATTCGCCTCCACAGTATCATCAAATAAAATAATATCTTGAGAAACAACAGCAATTTCTTTCCTCAAAGATTTAAGGGTAACATTGTTAATATCTTGCTCATCAATTTTAATTGTACCATTTTTAACACTGTAGAATCTTGGTAGAAGATTTATGAAACTTGTTTTTCCAGAGCCACTTTTTCCGACCAAAGCTACTGTAGACCCTCCTTTAATTTTAGTTGTGATATTTTTTAGTGCAGTTGTGCCGTCGGGATAGGCAAAGTTTACATTATCAAAGACTATATCTTTATTTTTAATATTTAAAATTTTTCCTTCTGAATTGTCTGAGATCTGGTTGGCTGTGTCTAAAAGAGAGTAAATTCTTTTTGCTGCCATTATTCCTTCATTTATTCCAATATTTACACCTGCAAGAGCCCGCACTGGTTGGTAAGCAAGCATAAGTGCTGTTAGGAAAGAAAAAAAACTACCAATTTCTATTTGATTGTTAATACTTAAATACCCACCATAAAAAACAACAATTGCAATGGCCATGCCTGTTATTGTCTCCATTACAGGGCCCGCACCTAGCCTTGTTCTTTCTACTTGAGTCATGGTTTCAATTCTTTTTTCAATAACATTTTTGAAATTTTTAGATTCCTCTTCTTCCCTCTGGAATATTTTTATTACAGATGTTGCTTTTAAAATTTCTGATAAAAATTTTGTAAAAACCTCACTAGCCTCCAAGCTTTTATTTACATATTTTCCCATTCTTTTTCCTAGCGTTTTTGAGAAAAAAGCGGCAATAGGAATCATTATTATTGCCAAAATACTCAATCTCCAGTTTTGGTAAAACATTAAAGACATAAGGGCAATTAATGTAAAGAATTCTTTAATAGCACTTATTGCAATCCCATTAATTACTCCTAACAAAACACCAGTGTCATTTGTAAAATTTGAAATAAATTTTCCTGAGTGTTTGCTTGCAATAAAGGCAGTATCTGATTTCAAAATTTTATCTGCCATTAAAATTTGAATATTTTTAATAACATTGAAAGATACTTTGATAGTTTTTACTCTAATCATATAAGTAGCAACCGATTTCAGCATAAAAGCAAACACTATAAGTGCCGGGATGACAAATAAGAGTTTTCTATCTTTTTCTATAAATATTTTTTTAATCGCTGGATCAAGAAGCCAAGCAACCCCGGCCGTAGCCACTGCTGAAATAATTATAAATAAAAATATAATTAAAATTTGAGATATGTATCTTTTAACTTGTGTTCTAAAAATTCTTTTGATTAGCTCTATTTTGTCCATTATTTACCAGCAATAGTCATTTGATTGACTATTATAGAGGGAGAATTGGTTGCATAAGTAAATTCAAGATCATTAGCCAAATCTAAATTTTTGTACATATCCAAAAGATTTCCTGCAATTGTTATTTCGTTAACAGCATATCCCAACTCACCATTTTCTATAAGAATACCAGAAGCACCCACGCTATAATCTCCAGTAATTGTGTCAGAACCTCGACCAATTAGATCTGTTATATAAAGTGCTTTTTTTTGTGCTTGAATCATTTCTTTAAGTGTATTTTTTCCATTTTCAAAATATAAATTTGTGCTACCACCACTTCTGCCATTAGTTTCTACTCCTAAAATATTAGAATTATAGGTATCTAAAAAAATATTTTGCAATTTTCCATTTTCAACCAAAGACAATTTATTGCTAGTCACCCCCTCAGAATCAAAGGGCTGAGACCCCAATCCCTTTTCAATTAAAGGGTCATCAAATATATTTATGGAACTTGAAAAAACTTCTTTTTTTATCTTATTTTTTAAAAAAGTAGTTCCTCTCGAAAATGCGGAGCCTGAAATTGCACCAGCAAAACTTGATAATAAACTTTTTGAAATACGCTTGTCAAATATAACTGGAATTTTTGTACTATCTATTTTTTTTGCATTAAGCCGCCTGACTGCTCTGTTAGCAGCTGAAGATCCAATTGTTTTTGAGTTAAGTAACTCATTTGAAAATCTTTTTGTTGAGTATTCATAGTCTGTTTCCATTAATCCCTTGTCTTCAGCCACCACCGCACAACCAGCGGAGAACATGGAGGTTTCATACCCCTTTGAAAAACCAAAACTATTAGTTAAAATAAAATTAGACTTTGCCTCTGAAAAAGAACATCCATTTGAATTGGTAATTTTGCTATTAGAAAAGGCTTCCTCTTCCATTTCTTGTAAAAAATTAATTTTGTAGTCACTATCGAGCTTTGTTTTATCAAATAAATTTAAAGAAATATTCTTTGTTGCTAGAAAACTTTCTTTGGGCATAGAAGAATATTTATCTTCAGGAGTTATTTTTGTCATTGCGATACATCTTTCAATCAGTGTGGAAACGTCATCCTTTTTTATATTGGAGGATGATACATTAGATTTTTTATTGCCCATATATGTGGTTAGGCCAATAGAAAAATTATCGGATCTGTCAGATTGTTCAACTTGCTTATTACGATAAGAAATACTTTCTGAGATAGAATTACCAACAGCAACCTCACAATCAGTTGCACCAAGTTTTTTTGCCTTATCAAGACAAAATTGAGAGATTTTTTCTAAAAATACTTTGTCTTTAATCATAATTTATTGTTACCATTAACGTCAAAAAGACAGATAAACCATAATAATTATTTAATGCAAATAATTTAAAATTTTTTTCTGGCTTGTCTTTTTTATATACCAAAATTTGAAAAAATAAGATTCCAGAGGACAATATTGCCAATATATAGGTGTAAATATTTGTATTTAAGAGCTTAAGCGAAACTAACAAAAAACCAATCGAAGTCAGGTAGCAAAATAACAAAAAAAATTTTATTTTTTTTTCAAATTTGATTGAAGTAGATTTGATTCCTATTTTGAGGTCATCCTTAATGTCTTGCATTCCATAAATAGTGTCGTATCCTAAAGTCCATAGGATTGCCGAGATGTATAACGATATAGGAGCAAAAGAAAATTCACCTTCAAAAGCAAGCCAGGCTAAAATCACACCCCAATTAAAAGTAATACCTAAAAATAATTGAGGCCAGTAAGTTATTCTTTTCATGAAAGGATAGATAGCAACTAAAATACCAGAGCTTAGTCCAAAAATAATAGAATTTAAATTAAATTGAAAAAGTATAATCAAAGATAAAAAAATTAATAAAAAAATTACAAACCAAGCCTGAGAAATTGAAATACTTCCTGTGGCTAAGTGCCTTGCACTGGTTCGTTTTACTTTTTTATCTATTTTTCTATCAATAATATCATTATACACACAGCCAGCACTTCTCATCAGAACAGATCCTAGAAAAAATAAAATTAAAAATTTATAAAATAATTTGTCATTATTTATACCAAAGTTGGCTATCACAAGTCCCCAAGCACAAGGCCAAAAAAGTAGAAAAATACCCGTAGGTTTATCCAAACGAATAAGTGTAAAATATTTTTCCATTAGATATAATTGCAGCCTACTAAATTAATTTTTTTAATTGCGCTAAGTCAGAAATAGTTTTTTTTGGCTTAAAGTCCAAAATATCAAAATTTTTATTTACACGATTAACCCATATGGACTGGAATCCAAACGATCTAGATCCTACTACATCCCAACTATTAGAGCTTAAAAAACAGACTTCACTTGGTTTACAAGAGTATTTGCTTGTTACGAGCTTGTATACTCTTGGGTCGGGCTTATAAATTTTTATTTTTTCAATAGAGATTAGAGAGTCAAAGAGCTTTTCTACTTTTGCTTTTTTTGTCAGCTGATCTAATAGTTTTGGAGTGCCATTGGAAAGAATGCAAGTTTTTATTTTTTTTTTCTTTAGATATAAAAGTGTTTCTTTTAATTCAGGATACACCTCCAG